>OGFF01000168.1_pt1 | contig 98584 bp, 115 predicted proteins | sample 1570751 | NCBI WGS metagenome assembly OGFF01 (sample SAMEA2581951, study PRJEB24529) | metagenome | biome: Human gut stool | place: China | collected 2011 | reverse complement strand
TTCGGTATCATAATATTATCCCGTAGATTCTAATTCTTCGATTAAAGTAGCGTCTTTTAGCGTGAAGGCAATTTCTCTTCTCTTAACGATATTACCATTATTATGTACGAAAACATAGGTTTTGTCAAGCGTTTTGGATTATGGAAAAAGGTCGCAGGATTTCTCCTACGACCTTCTTTATTTAGTTTTTAGGTTCTAAAATCATTACTTCATCAAATTGAGGCGAATACAAAATAGTGATTTGCGCATCTGAATACTTCAAAAACACTCTATCATAGCCATTCGTTTGTTTCGTTCCGCTATATTTTACATATTCCTTCTTATTATACTTAAACGAAACCTTGAGTTTTCTAAGTCCGATATCAGAAAATCCAAAATATGCCTTCTTTATGCCTACGCTAGTTGCGTTTAATTCAACGGCATCTTGCTCCCATTTTTTGCAATTCTTGCAATTTATATAATTTTTTATAATTATATATAGTGCAGTTCCTAAAAATAGAATACCGCTCAAAAAACCACATATAAAACCAACCAAACTTCGTTCTGCACTAAACAAAAAGACAAATGAATATATTCCCAGAAAAAGACCTAACGCAAACATAATCCATAAAAAAATCAAACTTTTTCGATGAATCCGTCCATATTTTAATGAAGCAACTATTTTTTTCATATTACCTCCCAAAAAGTTTTCCAAGGAATTTCATAAGCCCATCCATAATCCATCCAGTGACACCTTCTGAAACATTTTCTTGCGTGGAAGGATTATACCCAAACAAATTATTCATAAGTTCATTCCCCAACGCAGAGCCTACAAAAGATCCTAAAAGATACCCCGCACCTGTCCCGAGAGCAGAGAACAACGACGCTCCACCCAAATAAGAAAAAGCTCTCCCAACATTTAAACCCGCGACTGTCATATTACTCAAAGCGTTACCAGCCATCTGTCCATAGAAAGAACCTACAACACCAAAGCCATAGGAAATTGCGCCCGAAGCCGCACCTATAAGCGCACCTATGCCGCCACTCTTCATAGCGGCACCGAAGTCCATATTAGCCAAACCGTTGTTGGACGCTTGCATCGCCATATTGGAAGCTACACCACTGAAGAAATTCCTCCAATAACGCCGCCAATAACAGCACTGCTAACAGCCCCCGTTATTGCGCCATAAAACGCCGACCCTAGAATTACGCCTGCAGCACCGCCAGTTAAAGCGGTTGCCACTCCTAAGCCAATTATGATAATTGCCCCAATCAGCCAATGCCACCATTTATTACCGTTTGGGTCCACGTTGGAAACAGGGTTGTTATTGCAATAAGCGTAAAGGTTTAAGCCGTTTATGGTTTCGGGATCTATGTAAGATATGTCGTCTATCGTTATAAATCTTCCTACTTCCGGATCGTAATAACGAGATTTGAGATAGTAAAGCGACGTCTCTTCGTCATAGTAATATCCGCGGTAACGAATCGGGTTCTTTTCGGCTATGCCGCCCTCGTTCACCTTTACTATACATTCACCAAACGCCGTGTAACTATACTTACCGACCAAGGTTCCGTTGTCGCTGTAAATCTCCGTTACGTCGCCGAATACGTTTTTGCGATACAAATAATTTTTATTGCCTGTTCTGAACCCTATTATTCCGTCTGAACCGTAAACAAAATCTATCTTTTCGCTTCCTGTAACTTCGCGTAACAATTTACCGTTTTCATAAACGTAATTCGTCGTTATTCCGCCGGCAGTTTTGGTTGTACGCATACCAAATTCGTCGTAGGTAAACGAAACCGTATTCGCTCCGTCCGAAATACTCTTGAGTTGTCTGCCCTTTTCCCATACGCACGACATATTGCGATACGTCGTAGGATTACCCATATCGTCGTATACACAAGTCTGACCGTTATACGATACCATTTGGTCGCCGTTATAGACATATACTTTATCCGTAGATTCAAGTTCTTCGATTAAAGTATTATCTTTCAGCGTAAAGACAAACTCTCTTCTCTTAACGATATTACCATTATTATCATACACAAAGACATAGGTTTTGTCAAGCGTTACGGATTACGGCAAAAGGTCGCAGGATTTCTCCCACGACCTTTCTATACATCTCATCTAAATACAGTTAGATTATTCTTTAAAAACTCTGCTTGAATAGATATTTGATTCTCTAAATCTAAATTTATAAGGGCATTATTTAATTGATTTATTTTCTCTCGTCCAAAAAGTTTATCGCAAAATTTTAAATTCGCTCTAATCTTATTAAATTCAACAATGCCGAAGGTAGGGACTGTCAAAACCGTCTCTTGCAATGCGTATTCAATAATAACATCTACAATCTCACATCTCTTAGCCTCTTCAGATACCCCTTCATGATAGCAAACTGAGACGATCCAACATCCTTTTTCAAAAACTAAATTTTGCTCAAGTGCCCCAAAATCATCTTGCCTTTCGTTAAATCCATACTTAAGAAGAAACTCAAAATCCTTTTTAGCGATTTTTTTAAACTTTCTTATCAACATAAATATCCTCCAATTTAGCGACAAATCACATCATCAGCAAAAATTTAAAGACGTGTTGCAATTCCATAGAATAGAATATACTACGATTCGCTCTTGTTAAATCTATACCAATATCAACAATATCCACCCCAGAAGCAATTACTCTACGAATCCATGTCATATTTTCAGACATTGTAAGTGCCGAACCCAATTTAGGGAATATCTTATACAATAAATTAGCCCCTTTAGAAGCTTTAAATGTGCCTGCACCAATTAAATCCGCTTGAGCGTGCACCCTACTCATTGTTTCTCCTATAACAACAGTCCCTTGCTGGGCTATTTTGCCGATTTTATGAGCATCGTACATTTTATAAGCCTTACCGCCAATAAAACCACCTATAATGCTTCCGATTGCCGCACCAAGTTCAAAACTACCACCTAGAGCCTCGCTGATATAACCACCAGCAATACCTAGTGCGCCCGAACCAATCAAACTTGCGCCAAGACCTTGCATGCCAGGGACAAAACACAAAGCTATGCCAGCAACAATATCCAAGCCAGACGAAATTAGGCTTGCTATTTTACTGTCAACGCCTGCTGCCGTCATGATGTTAGAAGCTGTAATTGAGACGCCGCCGACAATAAGAGCCGCACCTATAGCCTGTCCGCCGGGAACAAAGCATAATATCACGCCACCAACCAAAGACAAGCCGCCTAAAAACCAACTCCAAAAATCATTCCCGTTAGGGTCAACATTGGAAACCGGATTATTTCCGCAGTATGCGTAAAGGTTTAAGCCGTTTATGGTTTCGGGATCAAGATATTCTATTCCGTCAACAGAGATAAATCTACCGACTTCGGGGTCATAATACCGTGTTTTAAGGAAATAAAGCTTCGTTTCGGTATCATAATATTATCCCGTAGATTCTAATTCTTCGATTAAAGTAGCGTCTATTAACGTGAAGGCAAATTCTCTTAACGATATTACCATTATTATGTACGAAAACGTAGGTTTTGTCAAGCATTTTGATTTATGGCAAAAGGTCGCAGGATTTCTCCTACGGCCTTTTTCATTACATATGCATCATATAACCAATAACACTATTTGTAAAACAATATTTATTCCTTGCAAAATCAAAGTAGTCAAATTTAATCTTTTATATGCTTTTTCTTTTTTTAATAAGAAAAGAGATGTCGAAAAAAACTCGGGTCTAGCATGCATCGCCGCCGACTGTGCTTTTTTATAGTACCAATTGAATGATTTCTCAATATGAAAAACCATTAATATACCACTAAGCACGCAAATCCCTATTGAGAAAAATGCAAAACCTGTTAAATAGTTATCTTGAGGCACAAATTTTATTATACAAAAAATTGCCAATAATAAACTTATAATCTCAAACACACCGACAACAAGCCAATACATTAATGTTTTTTTCTTATCAGTCATTAAAAAGATTACCTCCTCTTTTCCCTATCATATTTAACGCCGGAATGAGAATAAGCGGATCGATTTCGCAAGAATCCGTTTCACGATTAAAACTTTCGCATTCTGACAAAATATAAGAGAAATTCATGAACTGCGGCGGCGTTTTTTTATTGCGATTAACGCTATAACCGATACCGACGGCAACAGAAATTCGTTACGCGAGCCGCAACCACTTTTAACAGTTAAATCGGGCTTATCGTCGCCCTTGCCGTCGTCGGGCTTTTGCTCCGCGTCTTTTTTCGGAATTTTCAAGTCGGTTATTTCGTTTCCGTCTTTATCGAAATGTTTTCCGCACACGGCGCAATCTTTATGCCCTTTTATTCCTTCTTCGTTTTCGGTCGGAGGAATTTCTTTTTGCCATTCGCCGAAAACGTGCCCCGCGGGTATAGTAAGATCGCTTTCGCTAAGTTCTTTCGCCGCAGATTCGTCTGCAAACGATTTTCCGCAAACTTCGCATTCGTAATGCGCTTTTCGTCCGTTTGCGGTACATGTCGCTTTGACTTCCGCAACCGATTTAAGTTTATGCGAAGCGAATATCGTCAGATCGCTTTCGTTAAGTTCTTTCGTCGCGGATTCGTCTGCAAACGATTTTCCGCAAACTTCGCACTCGTAATGCGCTTTTCGTCCGTTCGCGGTACAAGTCGCTTTGACTTCTTCGTACCTGACGAGCGAATGTTTATGTTCTTCGGGTTCCGTATCGCAAAGCGAAGTGTACGCCTTAATTCTTCCGACGTAATTGCCGAGTCCTGAATAACCCGACGACGTACCCGCATAAGAAAGATCTTTGCCGTTTTTATAACCGAGCCTGATTTTTGCATTGCCGGAAACCACCTTGACGATAACCGAAAACCACTCGCCTTTTTCTAACGTTATCGGTTCGTCGAGTTTTACGGTTACGAACCCTCCGTAAGCAAAAGACTGCCGCTTTACGGCAACGGACTTTCCGCCCGAAACCGGCGCGTCGGAATTATCGTAAGCGAAATCGAGATTTTTGTAAATTTCGACTTCGAGAGTGTAATCGCTGCCGTTTACGCCGACGTTAACCGCCTTTATCTGCTCCGTTTTACCGTTTACTTCGCTGCCTGCCGCCCGATAGACGTTGGCAACCTTTTTGTCGTTACGAAGCGAAAAATCGTCTATACCGCCGTCGTAATAGTAATTTCTGTCGTAGGCATCGCGATTCGCATACGAAAAAGCGTAACAGACCGAACTCGTGTTGTCGTAAGACATATAAAAATAAGGGTATCCGTCGGGTAAACCGGTATAACTGTTTTTAACCAGCCAGCCGCCGTTCCGGCTCGCGCCTCCGGGCATAAAATTACCTGCGGGAATATCGTCGTTCCAACCTATCAAAGTACAGGCGTGCGGATAAGAATTGCCGCTTTTTTCGTTCTTCGGATTGTAATATTCGTAATTATGAGCGTTGTTATATTGAAAAGTAACCGCGCCGTATTCGGCGATAGCGAGTTTTATCGCCGCGATTCTTTTTTCGTAATCGTCTTTATATTCGGAAATCAGAATCGCGTTTTCAAGTCTGTACCGGGAATTTTCAAACGGGTCGACCTTTGCGTCGCTGCCGGATACCGGCCCCCACCAGCACGAAAACAAGGTCGCTATTTTAGAAGGACTGCCGGTAGCCGAAGTATAATCACCCTCCAGCCATTCTCCGTTTGTATTGTTAAGCGGATCGGATTGTCTTCTCTGAATTCTGTACGCCGCCGCAACAGGGTTAAGATCGAGATTTTTATCCGTTGCAGTAGAATTTATACCCGTTTTCAGAATACTCGTTTCAGACGCCGCAACGGACGAATATGCCCAGCACAGATTAGTGTCGCCCTGACTTTTAACGGGCGTAACGATTCCGTATTTTCTGCCGTCGTATTCCGACATGGCGGCAATCTCCGCCGCGCTTGACTTACCCGCCGTTAAATTTACGTCGATCCGGCCGGATAAGCCTTTACGTGACGAATTATCCCGTCGCAAGGCGAAAATCGCGCCTGTAAAGGCGTAAAGTATCGACACGAACGCAAATATAATACCGATGATTGATTTCGTTCTCTTTTTTGTACGCATAATCTTTATATTCCCGACCGAAATTAAATTTATAGTTACTTATATTGCTCATATTGTATCATATAACTGCAAATAAATCAACTACCGACGAAAAAAATACCAACCGCAGCCCGTATTTGCTTAGCCGCTTTTCCGCAGACTTTTTCCGAAAACTTTATATAAAAGCCCCGTCATCGTTTACGATGACGGGGCCGAAAAACCGAATTTTACTTCTTTACGCGTTCCATGTATTCGCCCGTACGGGTGTCGATTCTGATCGTTTCGCCTTCGTTGACGAACATGGGTACTTGAATTTCAACGCCCGTTTCGAGTTTCGCTCTCTTCGTGGCGTTCGTCGCGGTATTGCCCGCTACGCCCGGTTCGGATTCGGTTACGAGAAGTTCTACGAAGTTATCGCAATCGACCGAGAAAGCCTTACCCTTATAGAACTTAACGGTAACGGGATCGTTCTCTTTGATCCATTTGAGAGCGTCTTCTACCTGCTCGTAGTTGAGCGGTTCCATGTTGTATTCTTCGTCCATGAAATAATACAATTCGCCGTCGTTGTACGAATAAGTCATCTTCTTGGTTTCGATAACGGCGTTTTCAAACTTTTCGGTGGGGTTGAAAGTGATTTGCAACACTTTGCCGTCTACTACGTTTTTCAGCGTAGTTCTGACGAATGCCGCGCCTTTACCCGGTTTGACGTGAAGAAAGTCTACTACCGTCCAGACTTTGCCGTCGTATTCGATCGTAACGCCCTTTCTTAAATCTCCTGCGTATACCATAAATGTATCTCCTTAATATTTATCTGAAAATAAATTATTTTTTTATCAGTTTTTTTCTTTCGATTCTGCCGTCTTCGCTTATAACCACGAGCGACTTGTCGTCTTTCATAAAGGTATGGAATTTACCGTCTTTAAGATAACAACTATCCTCTATTCTTACGCCGAATTTACCGTTAAGATATATTCCAGGTTCGTCCGAAAATACCATACCGTTTTCCAATGCGACTTCGCCGCGTGGCGAAAGAGTCGGAAATTCGTGAATATTGACGCCTATCCCGTGTCCGAGCGAGTGCGTGAAGTATCTGCCGTAACCGAGCGATTCGAGTACGTCGCGGGCATATTTATCCGCTTCTTTACCGGTTATACCCGCCCTGATGTTCGCAGCGGCGGTCTTATGCGCGAGAAGAACGGCAAGATAAATTCTTTCGAATTCTTCGTCCGGTTCGCCGAAAAACATAGTCCTCGTCATGTCCGAGCAATAGCCCTTGTACAGACATCCGAAATCCATTAAAACGCATTGATTCTTTTTGAGTTTCGTATCGCCCGTTTCGTGATGAGGAACGGCTGCGTTTTTACCGAACGCGACGATCGTATCGAACGACGTCCCGCCCGCGCCGAGTTTTCTGAAATTATATTCGAGTTCGGCGGCAAGTTGCTTTTCGGTAATGCCTTCCTTTATAAAAGGAAGTACGTTAAGCCATGATTTTTCGGCTATATCGCACGCTTTTTTTATGTATTTAAGTTCTTCGTCGCTCTTTATAGCCGCCATAGCGGTGAGTTCGGAAGAAATATCCGCGTAATCGTAGCCGAGTTTTTTAAGGTTTTCGTATTCGGCGATCGTAACTTTGGTAAAGTCGATGCCTAACGTTTTCGCGCCCGACTCTTCGGCAATCTTCGTCAAAATCGAGTAATCGGCGCCCGAAATTACTTTTACGCCCTTTTTCGAAAGGTTCTTCTCGGCCGCCTTGAAATATCTGTTATCTACGACGAACGAAACGCCCGTCTTCGTTACTGCGACGTAACCCGCGGTGGAGTGAAACCCGAGATAATAAAGTCTTTCTTTTTCATCGGTGATAAGCGCGATATCGTACTTATCGAACGCAAACTTATTCAACATACCATAGATAATAGCACAATTTACTTTTGCCGTCAATTATTTTATTCGGCTTCGTCGATATTTTTATCGTTTTCGCTCGTTTCTTGCGCGGTTTCTTCCGCTTCGGCGGCAATTCCGGCAGTTTCGGCGGCTTTTGCTTCCGACGCTTCTTTAGCGGCGGCTCTCGCCTTCTCGCTGTCAGCCTTGTGTTTATCGACTACAGACTGTTTATATTTTTCTCCGTAAATAGAGTACGCGGCGGAAATTTTGCCCAGGTCTTTTGCGCTCAAAGCTTCGAGTTCGCGTTTATATTTCTCGATTTTTTTAAGGTTGTTCGGCTTGATTACCGCATACCACAATATCGTGAAAATAAGAAGCGCGCCGTAAATGCACGACAACACGATAAACGACGTAAGCGGATATTTTACGTCGGGATAAAACTGCGACATAATGAACATAGTTAAAATCAAAGCGTAGGCTATCGACATCAAAATAATGGTAAACTTGACCGAAAATCCGAGCACTTTGTTCATATCGCGGAGTTTAGACATAGACGAAGCGTAAAAATTACGCTCGCCCATAGTCCGCTTTTTTCTCGATTCCTTGCTCGTTACCTGCTTGACGTCCTTAAAATCGTCTCTTATCATTCGTTATTCCCTCCGTTTAATATCTTATCGAGGAATTGCCCCGTATAACTTTCTTTTACTTTCGCGACCTCTTCGGGAGTCCCGGAAGCGATAATCGTTCCGCCGCCGTCGCCGCCCTCCGGCCCTAAATCGACTATATAATCGGCAACTTTTATAACGTCGAGGTTATGTTCGATTACGATTACCGTGTTACCCGCGTCGCGGAGCCGTTCGAGAATCGACAGAAGTTTATCGACGTCGTAACTGTGAAGTCCGGTCGTCGGTTCGTCGAGTATATACAGCGTTTTGCCCGTCGAACGCTTCGAAAGTTCGGTTGCGAGTTTAACCCTCTGCGCTTCGCCGCCCGAAAGCGTCGTGGCGGCTTGTCCGAGTTTAATATACCCCAAGCCTACTTCCTGCAATGCCTTGACCTTGCCGAAAATTCTCGGAACGTTCATGAAAAAGTCTACCGATTCGTCTACGGTCATATCGAGAACGTCCGATATGCTTTTGCCCTTGTATTTTACTTCGAGAGTTTCGTGGTTATAGCGTTTGCCCTTGCACACTTCGCACGGAACGAAAACGTCGGGCAAAAAGTGCATTTCTATTTTTATTATCCCGTCGCCCGAACAGCGTTCGCATCTGCCGCCCGATACGTTGAAAGAAAATCTGCCCGCTTTATATCCCCTTTCTTTGGCGTCCTGTGTGGCGGCGAACAACTCTCTTATCGGAGTGAACGCGCCCGTATACGTGGCGGGGTTGCTTCGCGGAGTTCTGCCTATCGGGCTTTGGTCTATCGCGATTACGTTGTCGAAATATTCCGTACCGAAAACGCCGTCGCAATTGCCTTCGCGCATTTTCGAGCCGTTTAGTTTATTCGCGAACGCGGGCAAAAGAATTTCGTTTATAAGCGAACTTTTGCCGCTGCCCGACACGCCCGTAACCGCCGTGAAAAGCCCTACGGGGAAAGCCGCGTCTATACTTTTAAGGTTATTCTGCTTCGCGCCCTTTACGCCGAGCGTTCTGCCGTCGGACGGGTGTCTGAACGACGGTACGGCTATCTTTCTTCTGCCCGACAGATAATCGCCCGTAATCGAACGGGGTTCGGCGCATATATCCGCGACCGTGCCTTTCGCGACGACTTCGCCGCCGTGTACGCCCGCTTTCGGACCGATATCCACTATATAATCCGCCGCCCGCATGGTGTCTTCGTCGTGTTCGACGACTATGAGCGTATTGCCGAGATCGCGAAGTCTTAAAAGCGTGGATATGAGTTTCGTATTATCCCTTTGATGAAGACCTATGCTCGGCTCGTCGAGAATATACAAAACGCCCGTAAGCCCGCTGCCTATCTGCGTTGCGAGCCTTATTCGCTGCGCTTCGCCGCCGGAAAGCGAACCCGCGCTCCTCGACAAAGTGAGATAACCGAGCCCTACGTCTATCAAAAATTTAAGCCTTGCCTTTATTTCTTTTAATATGCTTTTCGCGATGATCCGCTGCGTTTCGGTAAGATCGAGCGAGGATATAAACTCGTTCATTTTAACGACCGACAGATCGCACAGATCGGCTATATTAAATCCGCCGACCGTTACCGCCAGAGCCTCTTTTTTAAGTCTTTTACCGTGGCACTCGTCGCACGGCATACTTACCATATACCGCTCTATTTCGGACTTCGTATAATCGCTGGTCGTTTCTCTGTACCTGCGTTCGAGGTTGGGTATTACTCCCTCGTACGAAGAATCGTAACTTCCGCTGAACGTGCGGGTAGAATAAGACATTTTTATCTTTTCGCCGCCGTTGCCGTAAAGCAGGATGTCGAGTATATCCCTCGGCAAATCCTTTACGGGTACGTCTAAACCGAAACCGTATCTTTTGGATAAAGCCCTGAAATACATTTCGGTCATTCTGCCCGTATCGAGATTCCAGCCCGTAACCGTAAGCGCGCCTTCGCGGAGCGTCCTGTTCGGGTCGCCGATAACGAGTTTTTCGTCGATTTTAGAAGTATATCCCAGACCGTTGCATTTAGGACACGCGCCGTAAGGATTGTTGAAAGAGAAGGAACGCGGCTCTATTTCGCCTATCGAAATTCCGCAATCGGGACAGGCGTAATTCGTCGAAAACAATTCGCTTTTACCGTCGCATTCTATAACGACGAGTCCGTCGGCGAGTTTTAACGCGGTTTCCAAACTGTCGGTAAGGCGTTTTCTTATTCCGTCTTTGACGATAAGTCTGTCGACGACGACCGAAATATTATGCTTGATATTCTTTTCGAGTTTGATTTCTTCGGACAAATCGTACACCGAACCGTCAATTTCTACCCTTGCAAACCCGCTTTTTCTGTACCCTTCGAGTTGTTTGCCGTATTCGCCCTTTCTGCCCCTTACGACCGGAGCGTTTACGAGTATACGACTGCCCGTTTCCATAGCGGTAACTTTATCGGCAATCTGATCGACGGTTATTTTTTCGATAACTCTGCCGCACTTCGGACAGTGAGGAACGCCTACTCTCGCGTATAAAAGTCTTAAATAGTCGTAAATTTCGGTTACCGTCCCGACAGTAGAACGCGGGTTGTTCGAGGTCGTTTTCTGGTCTATGGAGATAGCCGGCGACAAGCCCTCTATGCTCTCTACGTCGGGTTTTTCCATCTGCCCCAAAAACATACGGGCGTAACTCGACAGACTTTCCATATACTTTCTCTGCCCTTCGGCAAATATCGTATCGAAAGCGAGCGTGGACTTACCCGACCCCGATAAACCCGTAAAAACTACGAGTTTATCTCTCGGAACGTCTACGCTTATATTTTTAAGATTGTTTTCTTTCGCGCCTTTTACTTTAATATATTCTATCATGATCGTTCGTTATCCGACTTTACGTAAAACGTATGTTTCGTTTTTTCGTCTTTGATAAGGCAACCTTTACGAAAGACGAAAATAAATAAAATCAGCATAAAATATCCGTCCGCCAACGCGCCGATATAAGCCGAAAAAACCGTTCTGAAAAGCAATCCCCACGTAGAAGAATTGCATAAAACCATTCCCGCAATCAACGGTACGGACACGATTGCCATGGTCGCAAAAAGCGGTATAACGGTTACTTTTTCGGTCGTATATAACTGCGACGAGTCGACGTAAACCGCGCTCCACGAGGCTCCGACTTTCGATTTTTCGCCGGTCAGCAATCTCGCAAACGCGGCTTGTAATAACTGGCTTACGAACACGCATACGAAAAAGCCGACTACGAAAAACGATATACCGACCGCAATCCGGACGAGATATTTCTGCAACCACAAATCTCCCGCCGTTTTGTCGGGCGTAAAGAAATCGATAACGACGAGCCTTCCAAAAATCGAAAAGTCGAGTATCAGATATACGAGTACGGCTATAAAAATCGAGGCAACGTTCATAAGTATCCCCGTTCTTGCCGTTTTTACGTCGTAAGACATTGCTTCGCGATAACCCGCGGGAAGTTCTTTATAACAATTTTTCATCGGTTTACTCCTGCCGTTTTTTTAACGTTGACGCATCTTGCGTTTTAATTTCGCGATCGCATCGCGGATTTCTATACAACGCTCGAAGTCGAGATTCGCCGAAGCGACTTTCATAAGAGCCTGTAATTTTTCTATTTCGTCGGGAATATCCTTAACCTTGACGTCGGCAGTCGGATCCGCTTTTTTAGAGATTTCGAGCGTGTTGACTATCTTCTTTATTATGGTTTTGGGTACTATCCCGTGTTTTTCGTTATATTCCGACTGGATTTTTCTTCTTCTCGCCGTTTCGTCCATAGCCCGCTTCATGCTGTCGGTTATCACGTCGGCGTACATTATAACTCTGCCTTCGGCATTTCTCGCCGTTCTGCCTATCGTCTGAATCAGCGCGGTGTCGCTTCTTAAAAAACCCTCTTTGTCGGCGTCGAGTATGGCTACGAGTTTCACTTCGGGCATATCCAGGCCTTCCCTCAACAGGTTTATACCTATAAGCACGTCTATGTCGCCGCGGCGGAGTTCCTGTATTATGTCTATACGCTCCAAGGTGTCTACGTCGCTGTGCATATACCGCACCTTGAAAGCCTGTTCTTTCAGATAATCGGTAAGGCTTTCCGCCATTTTCTTCGTGAGCGTGGTAACGAGTATTCTTCCGCCGGAATCGATAACTTTTCTTATTTCGGACTGCAAATCGTCTATCTGCCCTTTCGTCGGTCTTACCTCGACCATCGGATCGAGAAGCCCGGTCGGACGGATAATCTGTTCGGCGTTATTGTCCGATACGGACAATTCGTAGTCGGCGGGAGTCGCCGAAATATACACCGTCTGACCTATCCTTTCGGAAAACTCGGCGAAGGTAAGAGGACGATTATCGTAAGCCGAACGAAGTCTGAACCCGTACCCGACGAGATTGTCTTTTCTCGCTCTGTCGCCGTTATACATAGCGCGTATCTGAGGAACGGTCATGTGGCTTTCGTCGATGAACACTATAAAATCTTTGGGGAAATAATCCAGAAGCGTAAACGGCGGTTCGCCTTCTTTTCTGCCGTCAAAATAGCGGCTGTAATTTTCGATACCGCTGCAATAGCCTATTTCACGCATCATCTCGACGTCGTAAGAAGTACGCTGCAACAACCGTTGCGCCTCCAATAGTTTATCTTGCCGCTTAAAGTTTTCGACTTCCTCACGCATGTCCGCTTCGATGCGTTTAAGCGAATCTTCCAATTTTTCGTCGCCGACGGCGTAATGCGTTGCGGGAAAAATCGCGACGTGCTTAAGCGTATTTATAGCCTTACCGGTTACGAAATCGCATTCGCTTATACGCTCTATCTCGTCGCCGAAAAATTCAACCCTTATATATATCTGATCGTTCGACGCGGGGAAAATCTCCACCACGTCGCCGCGCACGCGGAAAGACGAACGGGTAAAATCTATATCTTTACGCTCGTATTGACGGGAAACGAGTTTGCGCATAAGTTCGTTCCGCTCGATTTCCATTCCCTCCCGCAAAGATATTGCGAGCGCGAAATACTCTTCGGGCGCGCCCAAGCCGTATATACACGAAACCGAAGCAACGACTATTACGTCGTTGCGTTCCGCCAGCGAACACGTCGCGCTGTGGCGAAGTTTATCTATTTCGTCGTTGATGGAAAGGTCTTTTTCGATGTACGTATCGGTGGACGGAATATACGATTCGGGTTGATAGTAGTCATAATACGATACGAAGTATTCTACTCTGTTTTCGGGAAAAAATTCGCGGAGTTCGTTACAGAGTTGAGCCGCCAGAGTCTTATTGTGAGCAATGACGAGCGTCGGTCGCTGTACGTTTTGTATGACGTTAGCCATGGTGAACGTCTTGCCGCTGCCCGTTACTCCGACGAGAACCTGACTTTTCAGACCGTCTTCGAAACCTTCGGTAAGGCTCTTTATAGCCTCGGGTTGGTCACCCGTCGGCTTATATTCGGAATGTAAAACGAATTTTTTCTTTTCCATAAGTGAAACTAAAACAATTTGTACAGTAGCCGCGTTACCGCGAACGCCGTCAAAGACCCCGCGACCGCTATGAGAATTTTAAGCCATAAATCGCGTAAAAATCGCTTGCGTTCGCTTTTATACGCCCTCGCCTTGATTTTCGGAGTTACGCAAAGTACGTCTTCGTCGCCTTTTTTACAACGGATAACGTCGAAATAACCGTCGGCGGCAAGCGAATCCATTATCGTAAGCAATTTACTTTCGGACATTTTTCGTACGTCGGTAAGAGAGCGCAAATGACCGACCGTAAGCAGGCAACTTTCCCTTTCGCCGCAAAAAGAGAGCGTCGCGCGCACGACTTCGCGTTCGGTACGGTTCAGCATATCGCCCTCGCGAGTAAAACGCCTATTATCGCTCCGACGATTCCGCCGAAAAACGAAAATAACGCAATAAGTCGGATTTCGACGGTTACGCGAGGTCGTTTTTCATCCGTCGGAAGGTCAATCGGAAGTTTTACGTCAGCCGAATAGGCTTTGTTGAGCGGCTTTAACAATATTTCTTTTCCGTCGCAATAACGCAGATCGACGTAGCCGTCTTCGTCAAGACGGTCTATTATCGCGACGACTTCTTCTTCGGTAACGTTCGCCCCGCTTGACTTCGGCAAATCGCCGACTGTAAAGAGTTTGTAGTCTTTACCGCAGACGAGATGAAAATAATCCAGCAGAGCCACAGATTCGGGCTTCAAATTATCAAATATTTTGCCCCGTTTTCAACTTTTTAATCTTTTTCGATAAAGTCGAGTATCGGCGTTACGTCATCGAGCGAGTGCGGATGATGCCCGCATTCCGGTTTGACCGTATATTTTATATTTTCACCGTTTTTCGTCGCGTAATCGATAAGTTTGCCGGCGTTTTCTTCGAATTTTACGACTTCGTCGCTTCCGCCCGCAATTACGAGGAGAGGCAACTTATTCGAGAAAAACTCTTTGAAATTGTAAACCGGCGAGCCTTTGAATTTTTTGAGAGTATCTTTCGTCAAGCAATACTCTTCGAGCATCCCCGCCTGTTCGGGAGAATCTTCCCACGGCCACGAAGCAAGATCGAGCACGGGCGCGTCGAGATAGACTTTATCCACGTATTCGGGGTAAAAAAGCGAATAATTGAAGGCGTACAGCCCGCCGCGACTGAATCCGAACAAATTCGCTTTTTTGCAAAGCGGAAAACGAGTCAAAAGGTCAAGATGAAAAGCGTGCATAAGCCTTACCGCGTTATAACTGCCGTACATATCGCTTATCTTATAATTGACGCGGGTGTAACCGTCTTCGACGAGAGCCTGTTCGGCTTTGTCGAAAGCATATAAAAATTCGGTTTTCCATATCCACTTGCCGTTCGGCTTGTCGGGAGTAATCACCGTGGCTGCGTAACCGTTAAAGGAATATTCGATGGTCTTAGACATTACGTACCTCCCCTGAATAATCTTACGGGAAGATTTTAGCATTTTTTTTATAAAATGTAAACGAGTTGACGAAGATTGTAAGAATTATAACAATAATTTCGGGTATTTTTTTGAAAAATAAAGCGAAAAACTCTTGCCAAACGCCGAATAAAGTGATATACTGTACGCGTTGACTGAAAATCACTCTACGGGGATATGGCTCAGTTGGTAGAGCGATGCGTTCGCAACGCATAGGTCAGGGGTTCGAATCCCCTTATCTCCACCACCCTTAAAAAGCACTATATTTTGTGGTTTTAACCCCTCGTTTTACCACTAAATATAGTGTTTTTGTTTTTTAGGTTCAATTTAGGTCTATTTTGGGCATAACAAAAGGCTCGCCGTTTAAGCAAGCCTTTTGTTAGTTATTTTATGGGGGTTACGAATAACAACTTAACAGAGTTAAAGAAGTTATCGGAATGGCAATAATTATTATTTAACCGTAAAGACGTTTTTCCCGTAATGAGTAACGGTCGCCTCGATATTTAATCTCGGAGTAAAAAATTTATAAAGCGGTTTCCATATCTTCCTGCCTATGTACTGCTCTTTCTCGCAGTCAAGACAAACTGCAACCTTACAACACTTAAATCGCTTATACCCTATATGGTATTTATTCTTATCGAAGATATGCCCGCAACACCCGGTATTTATCTTCGAGATGTACTCTTTAAGTTTTTTATCGGTCATTTCTTACCCCGCTTGGCAGGGGCAGAAAGATTTGAACTTCCGAAATCACGGAATCAAAGTCCGCTGCCTTACCGCTTGGCTATGCCCCTACGATCAAAAAATTTAGCCGCCGCGCCGATATAAATAATATGACAAACGATTGATACCGGCGCAAGCGACATTGGTTGCAGAGGAAGGACTCGAACCTTCGACTTTCAGGCTATGACCCTGACGGGCTACCGCTGCCCTACTCTGCTATGTAAAAAGAAAGGTATCATACGCGCGTTCTGCCTTTCTTTTTGTCAGGCACAATTACTCGCCTAAACGCCGACCACAAAATCGCTATGGCAACTAACTACGCCTTTTAGATGGGTTTTAGTCTCATACACCCAAAACTTAATTTAGCAAGCGGCAGGTCTCGCACCTACTATCGTTTTAGTGCCGTCGCACTTACGCCCTCTCTGCCGAAGTAACGCTCGCATTTTTGTAAAGACAGCCGGGAAGGCAACTATGGCAGTTTCCCTTGAAAATGTACAAAACAGCGAAACCGCAGAGCCTCATAAACCATCTCCCGCAGGCACAAGTCTATTCAGCCCTTGTCTTTACACCTCGCATTTTACTACACCTATCCATTAAAAGCAATAACTTACCGTGTCAAAATATCGTCATATTATATAAGGTACTTAACACTCTTTACTCAAACCCTTTACCCTATCCCCTACCTACTACCTCTCACCGACCTTACAGCCGTCTAAAACCTACCTGCCTTTAACCTAACCGCTCTTTAAGAATTTTATCGTTTTTAATACTTTCAATCCCTTTATACTCACTCTCTCTTTTATTTTACATTTTTACTAAACATTTTTACATTCTTGACCGCGTAAATGGTTTTATGAACAAGGTATCGAAAAATGCCGCTATACGAAGTGTGCGGCTTCTTTTCGGGCTTTGAAGTCGGCAACCTACCCCCGCCCGGCAATGGCTCGGACGACTTGCAACGGCTAAAAGCGTTATAATAATTTATAGTTATTATAACACATTTAACCAAAACGCAACACGCAAGCAAACGCAAGCCGAAAAGCCTTTACACGTTCGGCAACGGCTAACGCAACGCAAAAGCGGCGCGGGCTTGGGCTTCCGTAAGTCGCAACGGCGAACACGCCGAAGCGATGAAGTGCTTCTTAGCATAAAAAAAACGTAAGTAAATAAAGCATATAAAAAACGAAAAATATATTAAAATGCTTTTAAGTATTAAAATATAATAGCACGAAAAAACGCTATTAAAATAGAAAAGGCTTTTTCAATGCATTAAAAATATATAGAGTATGAAAAAGGCTTTTTATATGCTTAAAAGCGTTAAAAGCATTGAAAAGGGCTTTTATAATAATAAAGGCTATTTATAATATATAAAGGCTTTTTATATGTATAAAGGCTTGCGGGCGTTAAAATAAAATAACGCTTGTTATTATATCAACATTGTTGAAGATTTATATATATTGCTTCGGGGCTTCGGGCTGTTTGCTTTTCGGCGTTCTGGGCGGCGGTTGTGTTTTTGGTATTGCGTTTAATTGTAAGAAAAAAGCGCGGGCGGGTGTTGGCGTTGTAGGTATGGCGGAGGGGTTGCCGGGCGTGGTTGCGGTATTGCGTTCGGGTGCTTTTCTTGCTGTGGGTTTGGGCTTGTTTGTAGGGTTTTTCGTTGGTGTTTTGAGCAATAAAAAACGCCGACGGGCGGACGGCGTAAAAATCGGATAAACGAAGATAAAAGCATATAATTTTAGTAAAAGTATTACATTTGTATAATAATTTATATAATCTCTTTATTTATATGTAATTTTAAGATATATTATACACTTGCACAATATTTTAATTTATGCGTATTTGTTTTACTTCTTTTTGAAATGATGGTATAATATAGACAGTTAGAAAAGGACATAAAAAAGCCGTTTTCGCTTTGTCTGGTAAACTTCCGAAAACGGCACACAAACAAGAACGCCTTCGGCGATCCCGTTCGCTTGTATTATAAATGAGCGAAGCGGACTTGTCAAGCGTTTTTCGGTGGCAAGTCGCTTTTTTTAACGAAAAAATTAAAAAGCCCGTAAGCCGTGAGCGCAAAACGCGCCACGCCGGGCGGAGGTTGAAAAAATGACAAACGAAAAGCAAGCAAACAAGGCGCAAAAAATAACACTTTTGAACGTGTTCAAGATTATCAAAAACGGCGGCGCAACGCTTAACAAGAACGGCGAAGCGGTTAGATTTTCGAAGGGCTATCAAGTAAGCCGCCGCGACTGTTACAAGATTTTAACAGGCAAGCCGAAAAAAATCGTTGAAGCGGTCAACGAGTTATTAAACAGCATAAGCGCGGCGGAGTGCGTTGGGCTTTGGTGCGATGATGGTTTTTGTTATATCGATATAAGCGAAAACATAAAAAGCAAAAAAAAGGCGTTAAAAATCGGAAGGGCGCGCCGTCAATTATCAATTTATGAATGGAAAACGGGCGCATGCCTTGATTGCGGGAGGGCTTAAAAAATGAAGGTTTATCTTGTAAAATGGGTTGACTATTGCGGCGAACAGCGGCAAAAAGAATATAAAACGATAGAAGCGGCGATGAAGAAGGTTTTTGCGGTTTGTTCGTGGTTTAAGAACGGCGCACTATACCGCATAAGCGACGGCGAAAAAATCATCGGAACATCGAACGCGTAAACAGTCGAAAAGGCGAACAGCCGGCAACGGTTGAAGCCTTCGGCGGTGGGATAGCCTCCCCGCCCCGATGATGACAGGCTAACGCGGTAAGGCGCGAGCGGTAAAAACGCCGCGCACGCGTAAAGGGTTTTTATTATGTTGTTTTCAAGATACAATCAACCGAAAAAGGCAAACAGGCGCGGCGGGCGTAAGCCGTCGCCGGCAACGCTTGCAAAACGTCAAGCGGCACTTCCGGCACAAGAAGAAAACGAACGCGAACAGAACGCCGAAGCGGTAGCGTTTGAAAAGTTTATGACAGCCGAACACGGCGACTTCGACGGCTTCGCGTTTGTAAATCTTTTTCACGAACACTTCGACAAGCGCAACGCCATTTACACGACGGAAAGCGACGACGAAGCGAACGCGATAACGCCCTTCGGCACTTTCCACGCGGGCGCGGATGGTGTAACGGCTTACTTTTTTAGCGAACAGCCGAAGAAAGTAGTTTATTTTAATAGAAGCGTTTATTTTATATAATTTTGGAGGGTTATTTTATGGAATACGCAATAAACAAAAATAATGATTTTAACAGTTTAGAGATCACCTTCGCCGGCAAGCCCGACGAACAGACGCGCAACGCATTAAAAGCGAACGGCTACCGGTGGCACGGAGTCCGCCGCCTTTGGTACGGTTACACGGACGAACAGACCATCCGCGCCGCCCTTGACGGCGTAACGACGACAAACACGGACGAACAGACGACGAACGCGAAAACTCCCGCGAAAGCGGCAAAAAATCGTTTGCCGAGCCTTTGGGAGCGTTGCGATATAAGCGGGATAAAACAACACGACAAAAACGCGTTGCCGCCCGTAAAAGACGTTGCCGCGCTTTTGCGTAAAGAATTAAAAACGCGCTTCCCAGAAGTAAAATTTTCGATAACTTCGACATACAACACAATAGACGCATATATAAAGGCTTCGCCGTATGGGCGCGAACACGTCTACAAGGACAGACGAACGGGCGAGCCTGACAAGTACGGATATTTTGAAGACAGCGACGAATTAAACGCCGTACAAGCCTATTGTAAAGCCCTTGCCGATTCTTGGAATTACGACGACTCCGACAGTATGACCGACTACTTCGACGTACATTTTTACGGCGGTTATTTTCAAATCCCCGGCAATTACGAACAGACCGAGCCGACGGACGAACAGCGAGCGGACATTGCGGACTTCAAGAAAAGAAAAGCCGAAAAAGAAGAAAGAGACCATGCGGAATTTTTGGCGCAATGCGAACGCGACAGAATACAACGCGAAAAAGACGAGGCGGCGGCACGTATACAAGCACAGAAGGACGCAATCGCCCGCGAACAGATAGAAAAGGCGGCAATCGTTAAGGATATACCCGAAAACGAAAGAAGGATATATTTTGACCTTGCGGAATATCGCAAAATAAATAGCCTTGAAGAAGCCGAAAAAGTGCTTGAAGAATACGTAAAGGACGGCGAACAGTTGCCGAGAGTGGACGCTATACCGTCGCGCCGCGTAGACTTCAACGGCTACACCGATAACGATAAAAAGATTTTTGCGAACTTTTGCCGGATGTTTATGTTTAACTTTACTTTTTTACAAGGAAAAGGCGGACAGACGACAGCAGACGAGCGAGTAAACGAAAACAATTATAAACAACTTACAAGCGAACAGCGCGAAGGCGTAAAATGGTATGCCGACGATTGCGTAGCGGTTTACAATAACGGCGTACTTCAATTTATTATCGACCCCGAAGGGTTTAGTTATGCTCGTTATATCTTGCAATTACCCGAAGGCTTCGACGAACAGGCGGACAGCGAAAACGCCGCCGAGTGGATAGCGAACCAAAAAGCCGAGACAAGCAAGCGCGAGCCGTTCTATATTCCCGCGCCCGTTAGCGAACAGATAGCGCAAGCCTATTTACAGCCGGGCGAACGCGTAACCGTTTTAACGGTCAACGGATGGGTACTTATGGCGCAGGAATACCGCGGAACGCTTGAAAGCATAGAAGCGAAAGCGTGGGCGCAATATTCCGACGCGGGCAAAATAACGATAACGAGAGACGGCAAAAGAAAGCCCGACGAGTTACACTTCCACCGGGGCGAAGCGTTCGCCTTATATCGCGGAATACTTCCCGAAGTGCCGAACAGCCTAAAATATGGCGACGCTTCAAGCGGCTTGCAACTCGTAAATTTTGCGGGCGCAGGCGCAGACGGATATATTAAAAGCGTTATGAAATATTATAAAACGCTCGGATATACGCCCGTAATAGACTTGATAGCAAAATAATAAACGAACAGCCGCCCTTCCTTGAAAGGCGGGGCGGCGAACAGATAACACGACGAACAGATAAAAAATAAAAAATAGCGGTAAGACTTGACCCGAACAGGCAAGCACGCAGAGGATGAAAAAATTATGTCTACTTGTAACTTTACTAATCAAAACGACTTCCCGCTTTTTGCGACTAAACACTTCGATGGCTATTATTACGAAGACCCGGACACGGGCGAGACTGAATACTTCGACGATAACGGCTACGACTTCGAACAGGCTCAAAAACTCGTAGACGAGTTTAACGACGGACTTAACTATTTTCAATTAAAACTCGAAAGCGGTTATTATGAGGGCGTGCAAACCTTGCTCGAAGATAAGACGGACTCCTACGGTTGCGCGTTCCTGACAAAATACTATTCCGCCGCCGATTGGAAGAAAGGACGCGCCGAAGAAAAAGCGTACTACGGCTATTACGACGATTTTGATATGTCGTACTCCGACAGAAAGAAAGCCGAACAGCGCGAACTTCGTAAAATACTTAACTTTTGCCGAACAAAATTAAAAAACTTGTACGACTTCGAAGAGTACGTTTGTACGGCGAGATTTTCTAACGGCGAAGCCTTTTACGGCTTGGCAAGCAACGAAAGAAACCGCATAAAAGCGGCAATCGCATAAGGGGGCAAAATATGAAAAGGAACGAACAGAGAATCAAAGCGAAAGCGGAATTAAACCTTCCGCTTTCGGAACGGGAACGCGCTCGCTACTTGCTTTTTATCGCGAACAGCGAGCAAGCGAAAAAGTTTATAGACAACGAAAAAATCACGGGAGTAAATGTAAAATGAGAATCAATTGCGAGAAAATCAATAAAGAAGTAGGAATCGGCGTAGCAACCGCCGCCGGCGCGATAAAACACGCGCGAGCAAAAATCAATTATCTTTACCACGATAATAAAAACCTTAACGAAAGACAGTGGCAAGCAGTTTTAGAATTGCAGTCTATAATCACGAGCATAGAATTAAACGAACAGCCGGACGAACAGCCGACAAAAGCGGAAGATATTTTGCGGTATTGGAAGAAGTACGATTATATCTTTACCGAGTACACTTCGGCAGCAGGTAAAAAATGCTATCGAACAGTAGGATTGCAAGCATATTACGCCGCATTATGTCGAAGATTTAGGCTTAATTTTGAATTTTTAGGCGATTTCCATTGTATAGCAAAAGGCGACGGCTTCTCCCTTGAATACGTCGAGGGCGATATAATTTTAGCAATAGAAAATAAAGAAGAAGGAGAAAATAAATAATGAACACGGCAACGATTGAAAAATGTATTGACCTTTTGAACACGGGCAAAATCGACGATTTACGCGACTTATTAAACTACGAAAGAGAGACGAATATATTAGCCTCGAAAGGCATTAAAACGAGCCTTTTGAAAGCTGTAAAGAAGATTGTTTGCGATAACGGCTTAAAAGAATGGCGTAAAAATCTTTACGGTATACAGCATACACCGGACGGAAAGCAATTTATATGCGACGGCTACCTTCTCGTTAAATGGAACGAAGAACAGCCCGAACTGAACGCATTACCGCAGACCCCGGCAAACGAAAGCATTGACGCAAACAATATCTTACGTACAACGGCAAGTATGTTAAAATACGAACTTACCGACAGCGATAAAATAATCGCCGAAAATATAGACAAGTACATAAAACTTTACCACGAAAAAAAAGCAAAAAAATTACCGGTAAAGTATTGTAACAAGTTTTTCGACGCGCTTTATCTTAAAAAGGCTTTTAGCGTTATCGGAACAGACTTCGAGCATATTCTCACCGGCAAGAACGAAAACTCCCCGCTTCAAATCAACGAAAAGGACTATTCGGCAGTATTGTTGCCGATAAATATAAACAGTATCGCAGACGAAAGCAAAACAACAATCGAACAGAACACACAAAAGTTTGTCGAACAGATAAAGGGGGCTACCGTATGATAACATTAGGACAACTTAAAAATGTTTTAGATATGTGTAACGACATACAAATCGTAGACCACGACGGCGACGGAAACACTATCGATATTTCTTGGAAAAATGCAAGCGATTACTTTGAAGAACATAGTAACGACATCGTTACTTTTATATCGATAGGCACAACAAAAACAAATAAGATAATAATCTTCACGGAGGAACAGCAACAATGATAATCAACGCGGTTTTAATCGGCTTATTAGCCGTACTTACAGCAACAGTCGTTGCGATTTTCGCAACAACGTTAAACAAGGCGAAAAGGGGCAAAAGAACAGCCCTTTGGATAAAGAAAAACAAACAAGAGGGAGACGAACAGAAATGAAAAAAGATATTTTCAAAACCTTGAAAGACTATTCCGCCGGATATCACCGAGTATCGACACCCGAAGAAAACAAAATATACGACGCGGAAGTCGAAAGAATTAAAACACGTATACTTGCCGACGTGGAACACTCACCCGAAATAATCGCCGAAGAGTTTTCTAAACTCTGGGCGACAGAATATCGCCGTTTATTTTCGGGCGTATATTCTACATTTGCAATGACTCCCGAATATAAAGCCGTTGATAATATCTATATGGCACTGCTTGACAGTAAACCGTTAAAAAACATTACCGTAACGCAATGTAATGTCGATAAAGGAACAGACTATGCGAGCAATGACTAAAATAAAAAACCTAAAAGAGAAATGCGGCTTGTTCCGTGAGTTTTGCAAAATCAACGGCTTGAAAGACGGCGATTATTACAGCGCGGTTGATTATATCGAATATTGCGACGGCTTAACTTTGGCACAGACAATAGAAATAACGCGCAAATACGAACCTGATTTTAAGCGAAACGATTGTAATATATAATAAACCGCGCCCGTTCGGATCAAGCGGGTAAAGGAAAGAAATATGGATAGAGAAATTTTATTCAAAGGGTGTACAGTTTTAGGTAATAGATGGATAAAAGGCATATACATACCTTTTACCGATAAACAATTTGGCTATATTATAGATAGAGTTACAGGCGAACAGATATTATGCTATAATAAATCAATCGGACAATATACAGGATTTACCGATAAGAACGGCGAGAACATATTCGAAGGCGATATTATGCAGTTGTGTTCGGCTTGCTATCCTTGTCTTGTTTATTGGGATGGAAAAGGTTGGGCTTGGAAACAAAACGGGAAAAGAAGAGAAATAGACCTTACTCGCGAAAAAATGTGCATAATCGGCAACCTTTATGACAACCCTGAACTTTTAAGGAGCGAAAATGGATAAAGAACAATTTAACGAGATAAGCACTCAATACCTTCTTGCCCTGCCCTCTATGAAGAAATCGGATAAGACCGTTACGGCTTATAGTTTGGCTTTCAGGAAGTTTTCAGACTTCTTGAAAGCAGACGAACAGATAACGCCTTTAACCGTCGTAAATTGGCGTTCAAGCCTTTCTATGAGCGGGATAAAGACAAACAGCGTAAGGCAGTATATGATTTTCATACACTCATTTTTCGAGTGGTGCGTCAAAATGAAAATCGAACAGGAAAACCCCGTACACCTTGACGAGATACCCGAACAGCAACGCGTCGAGTATGACCTTTTAACGCTCGATGAAATCAAAAGCCTAATAACGAAAACTCCGACCGGGTTAAGCGGGAAAACGATAATCAGAAACCGCGCTATTATAGTTTTACTTTTGCAGGCGGGCTTGCGTAACAGCGAACTGCGTTCGTTGACCGTCGCCGACCTTGACTTCGAACAGAACAGGATCATGGTACGACACGGCAAAGGCGATAAGCAAAGACTTGTGGCAATGCCGCGAGTTGCAAAGGAAATAATCGAAGAGTATCTTTCGAGCGGTATTCGCCCGAAATGGTGTACCGATAACGATTATCTTTTTGGCACGGATTCGGACGAAAACGGCAAAAGTACCGACGGTAAAATATGGAAACAATTCTCGTCGCCTGCTCTGCTTATGCTCGTTCATAGATACACCGAGCATTGCTGCGGACATAGTGTAAAGACTCACGCATTACGCCACGCTTTCACGAGTTTATGCGATTTGAGCGGTATGCCGATGACCGAAATATCGCAAAACCTCGGACACTCTAACCCGCTTGTAACGGCACAAGTTTATCGGCACATACTCAATAAAGACACTGCCATTCAGTCTGCCGTCTCGGCAATGGATAAATTTACGAACAGTCTGCAAGGCATGTAATGCTTGACTTTACGGCGAACAGCCGATATAATTAAAACTACGAAACAAATAAAAATCTTATAAGGCTTGACGAACAGCAAGCAAAGGACATAACAAAATGAACTATGAACAATTAACACAAGTTGTAAAACTCGCCGACCGCGAGCAAATTAAAAACAGAATGACATTACTCGGATATAGAGATATCGAACAGGACGAAAAATTAAAATCGGTCTCTTTCGTTACGATCGCTCAATCGTCTATCGAAGACACCGAACAATATCTTTCAAAAGACAAACAACATTGTTTCGACGGACATCGAAGCATAAATAACGACGTTGCGTTCGGTATAGAGTTTATCACCATTCAAACGATGAAATACGATAAAAAGCGAAAAATGTATATAACGAGCAACTTTGATATTTACGCAAAGGAGATTACCGAATAATGGACTTATACACCCCACAACCGACGATAGACTATAAGCCGTGCGAAATCTGCGGAAAGATATGCTTCAATTCCGACCTTGTTTGGACGACTAAATACGCAGGAATATGCAAAGACTGCTACGCTAAATTAAAGGAGCAAAAGAACAATGAACGAAATAAAATTTAATGTCGGAGATAAAGTAATATCATTTACGGGATTACAAGGTAAAATCGAAAAAGTTTTTAATGGAAAAGACTATATTCTTGCTTATATCAAATATGAGGACGGCAAAGAAGACTATATCACAGAGTGCGACAAAACACACAACTTCGATTCGTTTTATTTAATCGGAAAGAATGTATTTGGCAATAAAATCGAAAAAGAAGAATTGCAACAAGAACTTGCAGAAATCGAAGCCCGTAAGAAATTATTAAGAAAGCAACTTTGGCGACTTGATAACGTTATGGTCGAAGATTGGAAAGAAAGACGAGAACAAAGGAAAGACCGAGAGGAGGAAACCGCCGAACAGCGAATGGAACGAGCGTTAGAACACATAAATACCGCGATCGAAATGTTGCCCGACAATGAAAAAAAAGAAGCCCTCAAATCGGCAATAGAAACCTATCTTACCGATAATAGCAAACTATCTTAAAAAATATAAAAACGCGTTATCGCACTTTCAAAGGTGTAATAACGCGTTTATTTTATTATTTAATCCATTCTAAATCAGCAGGCTCAATCATCGTTTCAGGCGCATTTAACCACGCCACATACCATTCGCCCAACTCTTTTAATTGCTCGTCAGTTAGTTTATCGTACCACAACTTTCCGCGATTGATTATGGGAAAGCACTTCTGCTCGCGATTGTATCGTATCTCTTCTCTTTTTCCCTCGTCGCTTTGAATATGCGGTACTAATTTTAATGTGCCGACTTTGTGTCCGTTTTCGTTCACCGAAGTAATTTCGTCCACTACGGGATATAATTCACCGAAAATATCAAACTTTGGTATACTGTCGGTTAGAATAAAATCATATTCCGCGTTTTTGACAATATTTCTTTTGTAATCTTCGTTTTCCCTTACCCAATAATAGGTAAACGCTTCGCGGTCATTTATTTTGTAATTAAATACATACATTCTCGTATCACTCTCCTCAATACAATAGAAAGGCGTATAGCCCTTTTGTAAGATTATTGTAACTACTATTTTTAACGGTTATTGTGGTACTTTCACCGTTTGAAGTCGATGACATATTTGAAATCATTATTTGAAAACCATTGCTTGAATCGTCAACAGTAAAATACTTTCCAACAAACGTCGAATTGTGCAACATTGCGGCTGTTATGGTATTTATGATAAAATGTCCGTCTTTATGACCTACCATAAATGTTACGGCTCGACACCACCTCAAATCGCGGGCTATTGTATACGCCTTTGCCGTAGCATTAGTGGGTAATGAATAAGTTACAGGAAACATTTCATAAGTTTCGCTATCAAAAGTATCAAACCAAGTCGGCACAGTAGAACCGGGATATGTTGCACAATATGCTTTTGCCCTTGAATTAGCATAATATTTGATATTCCCCGAATAATCGGTAGCAAATGGACTACCTATTACCGGAGCCCATATTTTTTTTGTTGATGCACTTTTATCCGAGAAATCCTTAAAAGATACACCATTTATTACCACAGGTGTTCTCCACTGACCGTCTCCAAAAAGAATAGCGGTTTCAGGCGTTCCACTTGGGATTTCGCCACCGCCGTCAGGTGATTTGAAATTCCACTTTTGCCATACAACGGCATTTCGCCACGAATTGTAAGTTGTTGCGACTAAAACATAATCTCCGCGTACAGCGTCAGAAACGGCGGTAGAATACGGTATAGTAATCGTATCGTCAAGTTTATCACCTAAAATATTTACGGTCATTTTGTCGCCGTTTACCGATATAACAAGTGCCTTGTAAACTCTAAAACAAACGTCCGTTATTTTAGCGATTCTCTCGTCTACGACCTGTTCTATCGCGCGTTTAATTGCTAAACTATCCGCCAAATTCGACATATATATTCTCCTTTATTTTACTTATTTCGACGTAACCGTAAAATTCGGTATATCGGCGACACTCGTTGCGTTTATAGTCATTGCCCCTGTTTCACCTATTGGTAGAGAGAACGAGTTTATTAAATGTCTTTCCGTCGGATTATGCGGTTTATCCGTTCTCTGTACCGAAACAAGTTGATTTTCAACAAGGTGAAACATTTGACTGCTCGTTATGTTGACAGATTTTTGCAAAATAGTTTTACGCTTTAAGTAATATTCGGCAAGCGCGGTACATTGCTTCGTATTAAAATAATTTGCTTTCGTTTCACGGTATGTTTTTAACCCTATCGCGCTTATACTTGTATCACTGTTGGGATCGTTATTGCTTGCTCTTCCCCATATACCGCCGTCGGTATTGCCGCCGCCTACGATTATCACGTCGTTGTATACTTCGTCGTTTTTTATTGTTTCGGATATTTGCGAAAGAGTGCTGTTGCGCTGCGTGAATTGCCACAAAACAGGCTTTTCTATGTCGTTTATATCTGTTTGCGATGGCTCTAATCTCAACGCCCCCGTTTGGTCGTAGCCGATTATACCCGCTAAAACGTCGTTAAATTGAAGCAGTAATTGAGCGAAGTTGCTTCCGCCGTTTTCTGAAATATCAAACGGGATTTCGGTCATAGAAGCCGTTCTTGTTTGAGAGCCGTCGCCATCTAAAACGGCGTAATTCTTTCCGTCGTAATAATTCGTGAATATTGGCGCGACGTTATCTATCATTGCGTTAATATCTTCGGTTAATTTATGGTCGTATATCGAGGTCTTTAATAAGTTCGCGATTGCCATATATACGGCATATTCCGCAGTGCTTTGCTTTGCCGTATAGGTATCGGTCAACTTACCGAATAAAGAGCCGTCAAGATTAGCCCATTTATCGACCACAGGAAACGTTACCGTTTTTTGATTTTCGCTTAATACCGACTGCGGGTTTTTGATAAGCCCCACCATTTGAGGTAAATAAAAATCCGTTCCGTCGGGCAAAACAAGACCCATAGAAAGCCTTATCTTTTGCCCGAACCAAATGTTGTTGACGTTATATTCAAATGCGTTATCGATGTCGGAAAGCGTAATGCTCGCCTTTCGCCTTGCTCCGTTCTGAAACGAAACGCTTAACGTGCCTTGTTGTACTAACGCCGATGATTGATATTTGGGGTTGTAACCGCGCCGATAACCGTTGGCATTACTCAAAAAGAACGCAACGGAATTATCGGGCTGTAAAAACTCTAATTTTGTGAGTTTTTGAAACGGGTTTAACAACGCGTCTAAATATCTTAAATAACGTTCGCTTTGATTAGCCATAAAACCACCTTAATTTTGCTTTGAATTGTTCCAATTTGCGTCTTCCGACGTTTGAATTAAAGCAACGTTTTTCATTGTGCCGATTTCTTCCCACGGAATAGAAACCGTAACTTCCTGTACGTTCGTTTTCGTGTTGACCGTCTGTGTTATCGGCGCAGAGATAGCGACCTTATAAATGTTACCTTTCGTGTCTTTAAGGAAAAACGTATTCCGCGATAAACTCGCCCCATAGAGCGAATCCATAAAGTCGGAAGTGTCAGCATAACTTACGTTTGAAACGTTTGATAACAAGGCTTGTAGCGTACCGCTACGCCCTCTTCTCGACGACGCTTGACGAAGCCTGTACCCCGTAAAGTTTGTGAGCCAATTCGGCGTGTTATTGTTGCTTACACTTCCCGCCGAAATGTTATTTCCGAATTTCCAATATCTTAAAACGTGGAAAATGTTCGGCTCGTCCGCCGTTTGACTACCCTCGATTAAATAGTAAGCCGTATCATACGGGGAAATCTCATTACTGTCTTCGTAAGTTAAATAAGAGCCGTCATACGCATTGTAAACTTTATAGAAAAATTTCTTACTCGGAACTATTCCGAAATCCTTAAACGAAGTAATCGTAGAATCGAAAACGCCCATTTTAAGATACTGTTTTTCATTTGCTTCTTTCCTATAAAAAACTTTACTCGATTTTAAGCCGTCAGTATCGCCCGCATTGTACTTGCGATTTGCAAAGTTTGTCAAAAATAATATTCCGCTTTTCTTTTGCGACGGATTACCGTCTTGAAACATATTATCTGTAACAGTAAGGGGAACGGTACTCACAGCAACACCTGCAACTAATGCGTCGATATCTTCGCAAGATATGTAGATACTGTCAATGCTTGATAAATAAAAACCCGTTAAAGAAGTGGAAGTTACTTTACCGTTGTCATAAATGGTAATTTTGTCAACAAGATTCAATTCGATGGTAAGAAATTCCGAAATTAAACTTATTTCTATTGGTTGCACCGAAATCGAAGGCGATTGAATTGTAATCTTTTTATTTGTTTTGCTAAATGTCAGCGTTACATTTTCTCGATGATTACCATAATAAAGGGTAAAACTCAAACCGTCTGAAATCTTACACCTAAGATATATATAACTCCCCCCCGGAAACCCTAACAAATCATAGGATAAGCCGTTTATATATTTCTTACTCCACTCTATACCGCCGGAAGATGCTATCAATGGGTCTTTCGTAAATCCCAACCAATAATCGCCTGATTGCTCTGTAAATTCAGTTTCTCTATTATACGTCGGTGGAATTGAAGTTGTGATAGCGTCTTTATTCCAAGTGATTAAAGAGTAAGGCGAACGACAATATGCAGTAGGCGACTGTGTTCCGGCAGGCAAATCTTGACTTATAGTAAATGATTGTTCGGCTGAAACAAGTTGTCCGCTCGACGATTCCACAGTGCAAACAATCCGGTAATCACCCGCAAGCAACCCTTCGTAAAAATACTCTAATACCATAGTCGCAATCGGGAAAGTATCGTCAATTATATCTCCGTCGGCATTATAAAGAACCCACTGCGCCCACGATATCGTATCGTTTTCCGCTTGTGAGAAAGTTCCTCTAAATTTTACAGAGTTTTCGTTGATTTCGTTTGTTACACGAGTTATGGTAAGCGTCGGAGTTTCTCTCGTTATAATGGCAGACGGGGCAACTTGCGTTATTTTTTTTAAGGTAGTTCCTTCTTGCCAAACTTGCGTAATGTATAAAGCATACGACTTTCCTTGTTGAAATTCCATTCCTGAACTTGCCCAAGAATTGTTGTTCCCGCTCGTGTCGGTGGCGACAAATACCGTCGGATTACCTTTTGCGTCCGTCGGAAATACAGGCGGATCGACTTTTTTTAATTTTATGCCGAAATCGTTAGTTAGGTCGCCCGTCGGCGGGAAATGACCAACGCTCGTATATGTTCCATCGGCATTTTTAATATATGAATCAATGCAATATCCGACTAACTGCGAATTGCCGTTCAATTGCCACGACATTTGAAATTTATCGTAAGCGTCTATCGTTCCGCCGCCTACGCCCGCAAACGACGAAGGCGTTATGTTCGAAGGTTGAAATAAAGCCATATTAAATATCTCCTTTAATTTACTAAACCCATATTTTCAAATAATTGAACGATTGTTTTTGTTTGAGCGTCTTCCGCGCTTATCGGTACTCCGTTTACGACGTAAGCATTGCTGTTAGAATTATTTACCGTACTTCCGCCGTTTGTAATAATGTCGCTGCGCGATAATATCGGGCTACGGTTTGTTGCGCCGAATAAAATCCCAAGACTGTCGGTAAAAGCCTTAAATTGTGCGTTAGAGGTCGGATTGAGTATCTTCTCGGCTAATTCAGGGGGCAACACTATTTCGTCGCGCGAAGTCGCTTTTATGCCGCCTAAACCGTGCAAAACCCCGCCACTATCGTAGGTAGTCGTTTCTTCGCTGCCTGTTGAGCGGATATGTACACGACCACTCTTTTCAATCGCATCGATAATTTTATCTACAAATTCAGGCGTTTCACCTTCGCCGAAAGTTCCCTCATAGGCTTTCGCCCATTTATCGAGCGTTTCTAACAATTCCTTGTTAGTCGTACTGCCTTTATCTAACAAATTCAAAACGTCATCCCACGCCGCGTCCTGAACGTTGTCTTTCGCCTTATCGAGATTCTTTTGTGCCTTTTCGACCGCTTCTTCGTTGCGTTGCCATTCCCAATTCCCCGTTTCGGCATTAAACACTCTTACGTTTCTTTGATTTTGCGCTTCTGTCAACGCTTTTTCGGCTTCTAAAACGGCTAATCGCTTTTCTTCGTAATCGGCGGTTTCTTTTTGTGTGTCGCGGATTTCTTTTAAGGCGTTTGCAATGTCTTTATACTTACTTGCAACTTTGGATAAATCGTTCGACCAAACGTCAATATCGTTAAACCCTTTCGATTCCGAGCGTAATAAATTATCGAGTATATCTTTTACGTTCGCCTCATTAACTTCGCCGTATTTAGACAAAGTATTGACAATTCTATTAAACAAACTTTCATAATCTTCTTGCGAAGAAATATCACCTTTTGCCAATTGAGAGTAAGTCAATTCACGTATTTTTGCTTCAATATAAGCATCGTACTGTTTCTGATAGTAATCCGCTATTTCATTGACATAACCTGCACGTTTATCGTTTCCTGCATCCAAATATCTTTTAGACATTTTCCTTAAATAGGAAATTCTATCCGCAATAGGCATCTCTTTTTGGAAATTCTCTATGAATTTATTCCAAGCCAAATTATCATCTAAACTATTTGGGTCGCCACGTTCATTTTTCCACAGATCATCCCAAATCGCTTTCCACCCGTCATAATACTTGTCTTGAACCTCGCTAAACCACCCTGAACCAGTTAATCCCTTTTCGTGTTGAAATCTATATTCATATTCCTTTGCTACTTTGGAAGCCTTGTTGGCATTACTTAACATTTCTTCCGAAGTAATCTCATTTAATTTATCGTTGTATTCTTTTGTTCCTTCTGTTAATCCCTTTAAGGCTTTTGCACGATTTCCAAGACTTTCTACAATGTCTTTTTGTATTTGGGAATATGTTTTATCTTGCTCAACAGTACGATTTTGAATAGAACTGTATTGTTGATACGCACTATAAAGGCTTGACAGTTTATCTGCCGATTCTTTAATGTTTTCATAATCTGCAAATGCTTTTTCCGTCGCGGCAGTTTGGGCTTCGCTTATGCTTTTTGCAATTTGATTACTAACACTTATTATGGTAACGATTGCGGCAAGAGCCAACCCGACAAGTCCAGCCTTCGACGCTGCGGAAGCGGATTTTACATTTTTTAATTCTGTTACAACCTCTTTTATTCTGTTTTTTAATTTGTTTAACCCTTCCATTATTTTAGGGGCATACAACAATGTTAAAGCAGAAGCAGTTGTAAGAATAATGCTATGCAGACCACCTGTATATTTAACCGCAGTTAATAACCATGAAGCAATTTGAACCAAGACCTTTTTGAAACCCAAGAAACCTTGTTCGTCATTAACCAACGCTCTCCACTGCTCTTTCAATGAATTAAGTTTTGCAGTATAGGTATCTAAATATTCTTCGTTTTCCTTTTGAGAATATCCCGCTGCGTCTGCTAACGTTTCCTGTGCCTTTTTAACGCTGTCCATATTGTTTAAGAGAGCGATAAAATAGTTTTTACGGAACGTACTTGCCGTGTCGTAGATTTCGGTTACTTTGGCGTAATTTTCGCCGAGAGCGTCTTGTAATTCGTCGTTAAGGTTACGCCAATCGTCGTCGGTAAACAGCGTGCCGAGAATACTTTCGTTTTGCCCGTTAGTGTTTTTGATTTCTTCCGACAAACCTTGCCAGATATCAAGCACCGTACCTTTGCCGTGGCGGAAATCGTTGACGATATTCGCCATATTTTCGCTTAATTTTGCAAAAGTATCAAGTGCGGAACTCTTAGTAGAAAATTGAATAAGAGAGTTGACGGCAGTACCGAGATTTTCACCGCTTCTGCCCGTCGCTTCCGACAAAGCGGTAATTATGCTTACGGTTTCGTCAAGATTAAGATTTGCGTTTTTCGCCGAAGAACCCGTTCTTTGCAACGCCGTTAAAAGTTTATCGGTCGTAACCGCAGCATTATCCGCCGTAATATTAAGTTTATCGACGATAAGCATTAAATCGCCGGCAGACAAGCCAAACTGTTGCATTATGGCGATCAAGCCGTCGGAAGCCTGCGTTGCGTCGAGTTCGGCTACGTTAAGAGCGACAACCGCCGCTTCCGTCGCTTTTAAGGTTTCGACAGTATTCATACCCGAACGCGCGAAATTAAGGGCTATCTGACTTACGTTTTCAAATGTCTGCCCGTATTCCTGCGCCATTTTATACAATTTATCCGAAAGGTCTTTATCACCTATCGAGCCGCTCGGCAAAACGCGTTGCAACTCGATAATCCTGTCTTCCGTTTCAACCAAAGTTGTATTGATAGAAGCAAACGCGCTTCTAATAAGATTCAGCGGTTTCATTACCAAAGTGGCAACAATTTGCCAGCGCAAGAAACCCTGCATCATCGAAAGCATACTCTGTTGATTATCTTTGTTTGCTTGGGTGTTTTCTTTTATTGCTTTCGTGTTTTTTTGCTCGGTTTTAGTATAGTCTTCTACCGCTTTGGTCGCTTTTATTTTAGAGATAAATTCTTTATTTCCCGCATCTGCCTGCTTTGCCATTGCCGTTGCGGTTTTTGCCTTTTCTTGCGCTAATTTCTGTTCCGCAATGGCATTTTTGTTGTTGACCTGTAAAGTCTTTTGAGCGACTTTCGCAAGCGAATTATAATACTTCGTTAAAGAGTTTATCTGCGCCGTAAGGTCTTTGTTTACCTTTACGCCGCTTAAAGAATCGGCAACCGACTTTATAGATGTTTCGAGTTGCTTTAACTGTTGCGTAGCAAGTGTATTTTTTAATTCTACGTCAAGTATTATCTTTGCCATAAGTCGCTCCTGTTTATATAACTACCGAGAATTTCTCGGTTGTTGTCAAATATTAAAATGTGTTTGTTCGTTTTCGCTTTTTAAGAGGGAATCTTTCAAGTCCACACTTTCGTTGTTGTCCGCCTTTACTTCTATTCCTTCTGTGCCGAATTGTTTCATTCCATTTATAAAATTCTCGATTACTTCCCTTTCTTGGTCGTGAACGAAATTATTCCAAAACGGGCGCGGTGGCGGTTCTCCCCATAAGTTGCCTGTCTGTATACTTTCAATTAAGTCGTTTCCGTTTCGGACATAATAAAATCCGTCGATATGTTCACCCGTAGGATAATAATTAAAAGTTAAATTTTTCCCTCTAACCATATTCCCTACCGGGGTCATATTTTTCTCACTGCCGAGCGGAGTTCCTAAACTCGGATTATCCGTTCTTCTTTGATAACTACTCGGAATATAGGCTTTATACCAGTCTTGCGCAATATGCTTTTGCAATGAAAACATCATTTCTGCGCCAACGTATTGTAGGGCTTTGGGAATTGTATTTTCTATAATCTTTTCTTGCTTCTTTATGTCATTTTCAAGCCCGACTATCCTGACATTAACTTTCAGAAAATCGTTCATTTTACACCTATAAAAACAAAACGCCGTATCTACGCCCGTATTTCAGGGCGTAGACAGCGTTTTTAGTTAAAAATTTACGCCGTAACCGTAACGGTACAAGTCGCTTTGACGGCGGGGGTAACGTCGGGAACGGTTATCGTAACCGTCGTGTTACCTGCCGCAACGCCTTCGACAACGCCGTTATTATCGACTTTTGCCGTTCCTGCCGCCGCAGAAGCATAGGTCAAAGACGAATAAACGGGCTGTGCAACCGTTCCGTCTTTAAGCAAATACTTGACGGGGATTTGGACTTTTGCGCCGACTTTTGCGGTTACACCGCCACCGACAACGAATAAACCTTCTACTTGGTCGGTTACTTTGCCGCACGGAACGTATACGTAGTAAGCATACGGAGCGGACGAGTTCGCGCAGTCGCGGAAATCCGTCGCGTCGGGAATGTTGTCTACGTTTGCCAACGCCTGCCAGTCGTAAGCAGTAGTCGCGTTTGCCGTCTGCGAAGCCGAAATACCTGCGTCGCCCGTGAATTGAGCGTACTTTACAACGAGATACAAGTAACCTGCAAGCGATCCGTTAGTAACCGCTTCGCCTTGTTTCGCGTAAACATTGTATTTATAGGTAAGACCCGCAACCTGCGGCGTGAAGTTCGACGGAAGGTCAAGAACCTTTGCCGAAGCAACCGACGTAAAGTAAAATATGTCGTAAGACTCGCCCGTATAGTTACCCTGCACTACACCCGTAGTAAGGTCTATGCCGACGTTTTCACCCGTATAATCGGTCGCTCCCGCAGGTCTTACGTAACACAAGCCGTAAGTGTCGTCGGAATCTTGGGTATACGCTCTTGCCGGCGGATAATCCGCAAGGTGGGGAATGGTAAGTTTGCCGCTGACGGGCGCAACACCCGCTTCTACGACTTCGACAACACCGTTATTCTTAACCGTACCGCCGCTTATCATTGCCCTTTGTCTTAACGAAAACGCCTGCGAAGTAAGAGTACCCGAAAGACGCGTCGTATCGGGAATAGTTATAAGCAACGGGTTGCCGACCGCACCGGTTATCTCGCCGAGATTGACGGACGACGTAACCGAACCTTCGCTCGCAACGGTGTCATAACCGATAATATTGCCTTTCGCGTCGGTGATTTTTACTTCCGCAATACCTTTTACGAAAAGGTTGGGATCACCAAAATGAAATGCGTTCATATAAAATCTCCTGTTAATTTATTTTTGTTTTACGCCGCCTAACTGCTTACCTAAATCGCTTGCCGACATAGTACCCATCGTTTCGTCGATACTGTCGTAAGCCCACGACGGAAACGGATTGCCTTTCTTAAACGTAACCATTCCCGATAATTCGGCTTGTCCGTAAAGAGTGTATTTCTTATCACGGTCTATCGCCTTAAATCGGTTCTCAAACTCACGAATAGTCCAGTCGTCGATTTCTCTTTCGCTCACCTTTGAAAAGTAGGCTACGGACGAAATAAGACTGCCTAAATCGGTTTTGAGTTTGACCTGATTACCAGATTGCATTTCTTGTAATTGCTTTTGGGCTAAAACAAGTTCTTCGTTTTCGCTGTCGTCGGGCAGTTCAAGCCCGTTCTGGTCTGCAATAAGCGGTCGTATATATGCGGAAAAATCTTGGGGCGTAATTTCCGCGACATTATCGCCTTGCGTCATTTTGAATCGGACTATTTCAAGGTCTTTTCCGACCTGCCTGATAACGATATTTTTGCCTTTCATGTACTCTTTAATGTCGAAATTATCTATCCGCAAAGATAAAGACATTAAGAGCAACAATCGGCTGAATAAACCGCTACCCGCTCCGTTCTTAACCGTTTCGTCAATTTCAAGCGAGAAAACGGCATTGAGATAATCTTTCATTTGGTACTTAACAGGGAGTGTACCTAATCGGATTATCAATGCGTCTTTACACGCTAAAAATTGCTCATAGAATGACATTTTGACGGGATAGAATGTCAAATTAAGCATTTCAATGGGTCTTCCTTGCCTAATTCTCTGTTGCCTTTCCCATTGTGATAATTGGCTCATTTCTTATCTCCTGCCTTTTATCGGTGTATATCAATCGGGCTTTTGCTCCGAGTGGTATCTGTAACAACTTTGCGCTTCTTCCGTGTTTTCGACGCGTTTAGTGCAATTACAATGCCTTTGATAAGCGCACATTGCGTTTACGCTGTCTTTAACGTTGGAATAACTTTCGCCGTCTTTCATTAAAAGTTTGCAAAGTAAAAATTCTAACTGCGGTTTTCTTACCGCGTTCGGACATTCGTATCTATTTGCCATAGTCTTAATACCCGTTTAACGCGATTTCGGTAGTTGCCGAATACTCGCCGTAACTGACCGTAACGACAAGTGGCTCTACGCTTGCTTTAAGACATTGAATTTGCGCCGACATCTGTTTCGGGGCTATCGTCGCCACATAGCAGTTACCTTTCGCCCCGCCGAAAGACCACGACAAGGGTTTATTCGTCTTCGCGCCCTCTTCATAGTATCTCGCTTTTACGACGGCTTCGTCGTACTGCGTAATCTCTGTCGGCAGAACGCCTAAAAACGCCACGTAAGGCTCGTTTACGTCGCCCGCCACCGCAATTTCAAGCGTTGCCGTAATTGCCGTATTTTCGGCAAGCGTTGCCGTGATAATCGCATTTCCGTTCTTGTTTGCCGTAATCTCGCCGTTTGCGTTTACCGAAACCACGCCGTTATCACTCGAAGAATATATCCAAGTAAGCGGTTTATCCTCGGTCGGCAAAATTTCAACGTCGTTAAGCGAGAAATGCGCCGTAAGTTGAGCGGTTTGTCCGACTTTGATTTTATCCGCGCCGTCAAGTGTCGCCGAATAAATCGAGTTTTTACCGTTCGCAATAAAAGTCTTTTCCAAGTCGTCGTATTCGTTAATATTTTCTTCTTTGCGAATGGTAAAATTAAGTAAATGGCAACTGTCGCGATCGCCCGAAAATTCCTGAATAAAGTCCGTAACCCCGGTAACGTAAAACGACTGACTGCCAAGAATTAAGCGGTAATTTTGCTTAATTTGTTTCGTGTTATCGTTAAGTTGGCAAGTTACGTTGAAATATCCGTCGGGTAATACGAGATTGTTCGGCGTTTCGTTCGAGTTGTTCATCATCGCGTAACGCTCAACGACAATAGGCTCGGTTATGACGTTGCCATAATAGTCGAATGAATTGTAAGACGAATTACAACGCGCAACGACCGCCGTTGGCTTTACGCTCGATACATTCGACGGGTTTATGGAAAGCCACACGCTACCCGCAGTCTTTATCTTTGCGCCGATAGGAAAGTAATCGATATGCTTTTCGGGGAATAACACTAACTTGAAATCGTCGGTTTTACTGCCCGTAAAAGATTTGCTGTCGTTAGACGATAAGTCTGACAATCGTATGTTTGTGTTTATCCATTTGTAGAAATCGTCTACCGATAATCCTTGCACTTCGGCGTTAAAATAGTCGCTTGCAAGATACGCACGATTTGAATCGAACTTTCTTACCCTGTCCGCCATATATTGCGTTTTACGGTCGGCGTATTGTTTCGGTGTATTTTTCAACACTGTTGACATTTTATTGCTTGCCGCAATCGCATTGTTTATGTATTTTTGGCTTTGATTAGACATTTTTGCCCGCCTTACTTATCCCATATTTCTATTCTGCGGCATAAGATTTTGGCGTATCTCTTCATATAAAACGCCTGCCGTCTTAACAACCTGCGCATTGCAGGTTTTAATTCGCGGAAACCTACCGTCTTAATAAAACTCGTGAGATTTCCGAGTTTTTCTTCAAGTGCCTTTAATTCCGTTTCCGCCCTACTCTTCGCCGTGCTTTCGCTCATTTATCGTACCTCTGAATTTTAGTTTTTTGCCGTCTATAACAAACTCGACGGCGTTGTTTTTCTTATGTTTTTTGTAAGCAACGCAACAAGCCTTATTCTCTTGCGGGCAAGACTTGCAAAATTCGTACATTCCGAAATTTTCACACATAGTCGATCCTCTATTAGGCGAGTTTAACGCCACCTATATCGGGCTTATTATTCGTATCACCGGGCAAAGGCGTTTTCGTCGTTGCGAGTTCGAGTCCGATTATCAATTCTCTGCCGACGTTAATATCGCCGTCGTAGATTGGACGACTTCCGCAGTCGGGATGACAACGCCTGTCAAACATAAACGTGCCGATTCCCGTCATATTTACGCCGTTTAACGCTTCGATTATGGCTTGCTCGATCCCCATCGTTCTGCTGTACTCTTGTTCTTTCGAGTTCGCTTCATTCGTGTAATGCGACCAAATATAAAAGTGAATTGCCGTAGCCGTTTTGAAACTGTCGTTCGGCATTTCTCTTCCCTCAAATACGTAAACGCGCGTTTGAGCGTCCGTCTGACTTTGTTTTACCCATATTTGCGGGAATATTCTGTAACCTTTGTCGGTCGGCGGATTTTCCGCTCTTTCGGGATTGAAGACGACGCTCATTTTCTCTTTTATCGTCGGCAATGCTTTCGACAAAGGTCTTGCGCCGTCGTGATAAAGATACTTCCAAAATCTGCAACGAGAATAAGAGTTGTCGTCTACGGGCTGATAATCGCCTTGCGGAGCGTCAATAAGGTAATCGCATATTTTACGCGTAAGGTCGGTTATTTGCGACATATCGTTGTAACTTTCCTGCGTGTTTATGTATGGAAACCATTGACTGTATTTAGGCATTTTCTTTCTCCGTTGCGCCGCTGTCTTCGGGTTTATCCGATTTTACGTTGAGTTTCGCTACTTCTTCTTGCAGTTTTTTTGCAAGTTCCGTAACTCTTTCGGGCGTGGAATATACCGACAACGCCGAAAGCAACCGATATATCGGGTTATTGTAGTGAGATTTGAGATTTTCGATTTCTATGTACACCATTCTTTGGAGTTCTTTGAAATCGGTGAGAATATCAAAGGCTTTTTCCTTGAATAATGGATTGACCTTATATCTCTCAATTTGATTTATTATTGCGCCTCCCGCATAGAAATCATACTGCTCGTAAGAATCTTTCTTTTCGTCCATTTCAATGTCGAAATAAAAGCCGAGCAATGTGTTTTGCAAGAGTATTGCTTTAAGCGGCGCATTTTCGCCTTGAACCGCAGGCAACGCAAGGATCTCGTTTATATCGTAGTCTTCTTTTTCGGCGACTACGGAAATAAGACAATGCCTCGCTATCTGATAGGAAATGACTTGTTTATCTGCAAGCGGCATATAGGTTTTTGCCTTTTGCATAAGTTCGTCGGTTATTTTGAAATATTCGTTCATAATCTTTTACCTTAAAACTGCAACCGTTTGACGGCGGGTATCGTTGCTTTGTAGTAGAGATTTTGCTCGTATTGCCTCATTTCTTCGGCAAGTTTACGGCGCAGTTGATTGAGCCGAGCCGTGTCCGCGTCCATTTTACGGGCGCGGTTTTGTTCGTAAAAACTCTTATCTTCCACTTTTGCAACGTTGGAAAGCCAATCGGTATTGAAACGGTCTTGCCATACAACCTGAAAACACATTCCAAGAATACTCTTCATTTCGATAGGCAAATCGTTTGCAAAATACCCGTCCGTATAGAAGTCAAAATCGAATACAACGCCTTTTGCTATCGGATTATCCGCCGTGGCGTTTATCGTTACGTTACCCGTCGTTTTATCGTATTCGCACTCGGCAGCGGGTAAAGAAACAACGTTGCCCGACGCGTCGCGCGTAAGAACGTGCGCCGAAAACAACTCGTAGCCGACGTATTCGTCGCCGAGACTTACCACTTTCGACGAAGTGATAGTTTCCGTAAGCGTGTATTGCGTATTGTCATACTTTGCTTCGACGTATTTAGGGTCATTTTTATCGCCTACCAAATAAGGCAAAACCTCGGCGGGTTTATTGAAAAGCGGTATTGCAACGTTCAGATACGCCGACATTTTTCTCGCATACAGCGGCGGATTGTCTACCGCTAATTCTTCAAGCCGTATATCGTCAACGTATTGAGCGCAATATTTCGTTAAGACTTCTAAAATCGGTGTCATTTTATTTTCCTTTTATTTTAGTCTGCGTTATCTGCCAAAACTCTTGCCATATCTTTGAGAATCGCTTTGAACATTCCGTCCTTATCCGTTTCTTTTGATATGTTGTTGAGGCGTTGAATAAGCGGTTGATTTACCCTGTTGTCGTGCGCCATATACGCATCAATATAAAGCGTTGCGATTATTGCCTTATGTTCAGGGCAAGCCAATTTGAAGATCTTACAAATAGTGTCTTCGGGCAAAGATAAAAGTTTGTAATAAATATCGGGCGAAAGAAGTTCGCCGTCTTCGTATTTAAGCCCGTAACGCTCTCTTTCGTCGTCCGTAAGCCCGGACAAGACTATAAGCCTTCTGTCTTTCAAACGGTCGAGAACGCCCGGCGTAAGATTTTGCAAAAATTCCTTTTTGGGAATATCTCTCGTGCCGCCTCTACCCTGAATGTCGCCCAACCTATCATTAAGGTGTACGGTCGAACCTTCGGCTACAACGCCCATATACAAAAGCGTAACATATTCGTCCGCTTTATCCTTGACGTATACCGTCTGTGGCTGTACGTTTTGCATTGCCGCTTTAACCGCCTCGGCAACGGCTTTATTCACAATTTCGTGAAGTTCCGCTTCCGTGTAGGTTTTGCGAGATTCGCCCGCAGGTTTCGTGTTGTTTGTTTTTTTTATTTCCTCTGCCATTTTTCTTCTCCTTCGGAAAATTTTATTTCGGGGATTGCGGGAGTTGCACGCCGCATAATCGCTCTTATCCCCGTATAACGACGGCAACAGCAATATTGCCGTCGTATTGCGTATATATCGGTTTAAGCCGACAATTCCGTTAAATCGTAATCTTGATTATTCTGGAACTGAACGCGGGTTTGATATCGAATACCAACGTTTCAGAAATGTCGATAGTCATATCGGCGGTTTCTTCGGGGGTAAACGTAATGGTTATGGGCGAACCTTCGGCGATTGCGCCTACCATAGGCGCGTAGCCGATTTTAGCCATAATGTAGATATTCTTCTTTGTCTCGTCATCAAGACCGAGGAATTTCGGGTTGTAGTTCTGCGTGCCGGGAACTACCGCAAGACCCGCTTCGATAAGGTCTACGCCCGCGACATTGGCAAGGAAGCCGTTCTTTACGAACTCCGTACCGATTTCGCCCTGAATACCCGCTACCGCGCCGTCCGTGCCAACCGTAGGAAGTATTTTGGAAAGTCCGGCAAGAGAGCCGAGTGCCATAAGTTGAGTACGCGAAACGCCGTTGAGTGCTTGCGACTGCATTAACGCCTGATTCCAGTTATCAAGCGAGAAGCCGTCGATTACGCTACCCGAAGGCATATATTTCGTGTTCGCTATCGCCTTGTTAAATTCGCCGAGCGTCATAGCGTACATTTTGCTTGCCGCGCCGCGTGCAAACGCAGCGTAGTAACGACCCGCTTCGCCGTCGATAACATCCTGATACCACTTGATTTTGGTCTTTGCGGTATACGGCTTAGGCGTAACGGCGATTTGGCTCTTGTAAAGATATTGATGCGGTTTACTCGAAACAGAACCCCAAGAATCGTCGTCGAATACGAAGAAATCGTTTGACAAAACGTCTACGAGTTTAGTTTCGCCGATTCTGCCTCTTTCCCAAGTAACGAGTTTATCCATTACTCCGTCCATAACGGCGGGAAGCAACGGCGTGATAACTTCTTGCGAAATCGACTGCAACGCGTTAAGGAAAATCGGATTTTTATAAAGTCCGAGATCGTTTTCGACTTCTTTCATGGTCGAATACGGGGCTTTACCGATTACCGTGTTTGCCTGCGCCGCGCAGAAAAGAACGGTGTTTACCCAAGTGTTACGCGAAAAAGACGCGTAATCTTCTACTTTGGAAGTGTAGGAATTGCTCCTACTTTTGTTTGCAATTCTGCCGAAATATTCGACGGTTGCAAGTCTGCCCGCGCTGATAAGTTCGTCGCGGCTGATTTCTCTCGACTTCCCTTCGGCAGAGCATACTTTGATTTTTTGATTGTTGTTGGATTTGTAAGAGAATATATCTCTCGACAAAGCGTTTAAGGATTTTGCGTTCATTCTTTTGTCCTCCTATTAACCTGCGGCTTTTACGCTGCGGAGACATCTGACGGTAATCTTCTGACCGCCGTCATACGCGCCTTCGATAAAGCGTTTGCCGAAATCTTCGATTGCAAAGTAAACACTGCCGTCGGTGGGCGCAGCCGCTACCGCAACAAGCAAGCCGTTAGCAATCGTAGCGAATTTGAGCGAAGCGGACGGGGCGGTAGAGAAGTTGCCCGCGCCGAAATTGTACTGCTCGCCGACCATAAGTTCGGTGAAGTCGCCTCTTTCGTCTGCCGGAAGAGCAAGACCGAGCGTTTTGCCGGGAAGGTTGATTACCATTCCGTCGCTGTCTACGGCTTTGTTCACGTCGTAAGTGTTGCAAGCATAAATGCCCGTTCTGTCGCCGGGAAGACCCGCAACCGCGCCACTCGCCGCCGCGATCATATAATAACTGTTTGCGTTTTTAAGACCCGCACTTTCATATCCCAAAAGCGGAAGTCTGTCTTTGGTTACGCAAAGGAAACCTGCGGCGCAGTCGTCGGGCGTAAAATCGCTACCGCTGAACGAGCCGAATTTACCCGTTACGTTTTGATTGTCGTTTCTCTTCGAGTTGGAAACATATACTTCAAAACGAGTATTTTGAATTTTGCTCATAATTGAGTTCTCCTTTATTTTTATTGATTAGTCATTTTGTCGATAAGGTTTTGAACGTCGTCGCCGCCGTTGTTCTTATCGGAGTTCGTTTTGGGAATTTCCCAAGCGAAAGCCTTCTGCATTTTCGCTTTGTTTTGTTCGCGAATTATGCTCATACAACGCGCGTCAACGTCGCAACGCGCCTTTTCGTCGCCGACAAACTTGCCGTCTTCTTCCATTTCGGAATACTTTGCGACTTTTTCGTCGGTCAAAAGGTCGTCGCACTCGTTATCCGCGATATCGGCGAGAGAATTTTCTCTGTTCTTCGCGAGTTGTTCGCGGACGGCGTTTTTAACCGCTTCTTTTCTACGCGCCATTTCGGCATCCTGCATAGTTTTAAGCGATTTTTCGACTGCTTCTTTGCCGTCTTTGACCGAATTGAGTTCGGCTTTAAGTTCGGCGTTTTCGGCGGTCAAATCTTCGATTACCGCGTCGAGGGCAACTTTTACTTCGTTTTCACCTTCGCCAAAAACAACAGTCGCGTTGACGGCGGTTTTAACGCCCTCGACTATTTCGCCGTTGTCTTGAACTGCGGTAGAAACAAAAGCGTCGTTTTTGTCGAGCGATAAAAGAGCGACTTTCTCGCCGTCTACGCCGACAACTCTGAACCCGTTGAACTTACCGTTTTTTAAGTCTTTGAGTTTCATAACTGTTACTTTGTTCTCCTTTTTTGTTTTTGATTGCGGATTTTTTTGTTTTTGCTCTTGCATTGACGCGACTCGTAACGTCTCTTCTCTAATCTTGTCAACACCCAAAGCGGATAAGGCTCTGATATTCGCTCCCGTTACTGCGGGGGCTACGTCGTCGCCCAATATAGTCGTGCCGAGTATCTGATATTTGGTAAACACCTCGGTAGAACCCTCTTTGTGCATTTCGTCAACGAGGGTTTCAATGCTGATAGACATTCCGTCAAGACCCTGTTTCTTGATTTTTTCCACCAACTCCTGCGCGTACCATTGCCAGATATACCCAATGCCTACTATCCATTTTTTACCGTCTTTTTCTTCGATTCTTATATCGCTGTCGTTATCGAAGAAACCGACTATTCTTTCGGCGGTAGAACTCATAAACGAAGCGATAACGCTTCCGTCGGGGTTGCTTACCTCTCTGAAATTGTGTCCGTCGCCGATTTTGTCGCCCACATAAGCGACGAGTATAGGCGTTTTCGCAAAAAGATTTTTATGCTCTTCCAAACGCTCGTAACGCCAATCGTTGTTGTTCGTTATATCGTTGAGAAGCCATAATTCCGCTTTCTGCCGCCAACCGTCTTTTTCGGCAAGAATTTTAAGTTTACCGATAAAAGAATTGTAAGTTTTCCCGTTTTCGGTTATCGTTTTGAATTTGCTCATCGTCGTTTACCTGCTTGCCTTTTTTGAATATATAAAAGGGGCTACGAGCAACCGTCAAGAAAAATATCCCGATAGTTCTCTCATAGCCCCGTTTGGCTGTCGTTTACACCCCGTTTGGCGAAACCGCTATATATTCAGTTGTGTTAATTTTACTTTAAGTCGATCCCGTCGATAAACTCTTGCAAAGTATCGGGCGTTTCTTCGACCGTTTCAGCCTTTTTATCGGCTTTTTTCGTTTTTTTGCTTTTTCCGTTTACCGAAGCACTTGCGATTTCTTTGATTTCGTCAGTAGTAATAGTTCCGTCTGCAACCGCTTCGTCAACCTTTTCGAGTACCGCTTTGCCCTCTTCGCTATCATAGGGATTTTCTATCTTTACACCTAAAAATCTCTCGAATATGCCATAAAGAGCAATAGACTGACCGCCGAGAATAAAACCTGCGGCAACGTCGAAAGCAGTTTTCATTAAATAGGTATCGTATAAATATTCACCCAAGCACCCGAACGCAAACGGCAGTAAAAGTATTACCGAATTTACCGCTTTACGGGTTCTTTCTACTTTTATTTTTACCGTAAAATGCTTTATAGGTATCTTGATCGCCTGCGTAAGAAGAAATATAATAGCCGCCATAATCCATATCATATAATAGCGATTATGCAGTACCTTTACCACAAAATCCATAACTATCCCTCCTTATTCATCGGCGAGTTGTTTATCGATTTCGGTAATAACGGCTTTGAAACTTTCTTCTACTTTTGCCTGAATCTTTTCGTTAGCCCTATCCTTGAAAGCGGCTTTCTGCAAATCATAACTGTTGATTATCTCGGAAACCTGCTTATCGTAGGCAGCCTTTGCGGTATTTAAGCCTTTCTGCTTTTCGGTTTCGAGCCTCGTCATTTCGGGTTCGATAACTTCGATGTTCGCTTTGGCTTTTTGATTTGCGATTTCGGATTGTTTCAACGCTTCGATATTCGCTTTGGTCTTTTGAAGTTCCTGTCTGATACAATCTAACATAACCTTTTTACCTCCGCGCCTTAATATCCGAGTTGCGGTTCTGCCGCAGGCTCGTCCGTCGCTTCTGCCCGCACCTCTTCCGTAACGTCGGCTTCTACGACTGCTTCGGGTTCGGGGTATCTGATAAGTCCGAGTTTAGCCGCGCAGTCTTCGAGTTCGACGATTTCGGCGGATAATCTGTTCTTATCGGTGGAAGCGATTTCTTTGTCGAGGTTTTCAAGTTCGACCGCGAGTTGCGCCCGTCTTACGATTTTGTTTTCGTAATCGTCTACGAGTGCTTGTCTTTTCTCAATTTCAGCCACTATAACGTGGTCTTTATTGATAACTTCATAATCCATTTTCGTTTACTCTCCTTTTATAGATTTTTAATAATTTTTTTTATAAAGTCCGTTTCCACCATTGCTCTTCCTTGAAAAAAGACGTTTATCTGTGTTAATTGATAATTCCGAAGCGTTTCAAAAGGAATATAATCCCTATGCCTACGCCGAGAATTATCGCCCATTTTATCGTTTGAAGTATGGGCTTGTCGAGTTTGGATAAGTTTCTGCCGAGTTGACGGAATCTGTTTACGAAGTCCGAATAAGAGAAATCTTTCGGCACTTTGTACTTTTCGCCTTTACCGTCTACGACTTCGACCATATTTTCGGGCGCGCTGTTGTACAAATACAAAAACTTTTCGACCTGCTTTCTGCGCTTGTTAAGCATTTGAGTGTGGCGCGCGTCCTGTTCGAGCGTGTCCATTTCGTATTTATGTTGCCGATTGAGTTGCGCACGTAAATGTTTGAGCCGTAATTCCCGCGTTTCGGTTTCGTAAAGGCTTTCGGCGGTCTGCACGTTCCTTTTGCGAATCTCGCTCGCTTCTTTTGCAAGGTCGGATTTTATCCGTTCTTCGCCGCACCTGCGCCCTAATTCCTGCACTTCTTTCGTTTGTAACAGTTCGTTTTCTTTATCCTTTACAACGTCCATTACGCTCGTTTGATTGCTTTCGGCGGGCTTTACGGCGACTTCGGTTTTATTCTTTTTTTCTTCGATTTCTTTTTCAGCGAGTTGCCTTAACTCGTCCATAGATTTAAGTTCTGCCATAATCCACCAACCTTTTTACTCGTCGCCCCGATTACTCTTTTATCTGCGGAGCGTTGCTCTTTACCCAATTGTCGAAAGAACTGTACGACGGCTCGTTATCCCACATAGACCACGCGTCCAACAAAAACGCCCTGTCCGCGCTGTTACGCATTTGCAGGTCTTCGACCTTTCTCGCAAGCGCAGAAAACTCTCTGTGTTCGCCGTCAACGACGAATACGAACTCTCTTAACGTTTCGTCCGTTTCGTCGATTATACCCACGCAAACCTCAAAAACCTTGTCAAGGTCGTCAAACTCTTCGACGAGTTCGTTTATGGGCGGATATTCGACTATCAAGCCCTTTTCGGCTAAAATAGCCTTAAAATCGTCAACGTAATCGGGTTGCTTGTGTTCGAGCGAATGTATGTACCCCGTAAGCGATTTTAAGCCGAACTTCGCCCAAGTTATCTCTTTTATGAAAGCGAAAAACCTTTCCGCTTCGCCGTATGCGGTCATAATTTTACGCATAAGCGGTTTAAGAAACGCAAAATCTGCGTTGTCGTAATTGTAAAAATCTCTCTTTTTCATACCTTATCTAACTCCATAAGCAAAGTTCGCTTTACTTCGTATACTTTACCGTTCATAATTTCAAGCCGATTACCGCGCCGTCTGCAATCTTCGGCAAGTCGCTCGATCGTCTTTATGTTATCGGGGATATTCGTGTACGAAGGTACGCTTTTACTCGGTATATTCGTCGGGGCAAAACCCGTAGAATTGTATCGATTAGTTTGCATTTTCTACCGCCTCTACGTTTTCTTCGATTTCTTTCTCTTCGGGCTGAATTATTTCGGCGTAGGTATATCTGCAAGGATATGAATCTATCGCCTCGTCGTATATTCTACCCGTTTCGAGTTGGATAATTTGTTTGCCTTCGTCGCTTTTATGCTGTACGAGATTTTCGTGTTCTACCCTTTGTTCGTCAACATAGGGGTGAATTTCGATTACCGCCATTATTTACTCCTTTGCCTCGCGTCAAAGCGAGGCGATTTTTTAGATTGTTTGATTATATTGCAAAGCAGGGGGCAACGCCACAAGTGCCGTAGGCAATAGTAAAGTCGTAATTGCCGTCGCCGGTAACATCGCAAAAACTACTACTGGTATTCACGTAAGGCGACCTCAACCACCACGATACAACACTCGTTTGTCCAAGTTTATATTTTTGCCTTAATGGTAACGCATTATCGGTTGTCGCGCTTGCATAATAGTCAAACCTATCATACTTTATACAGCCAGTTTGTGAACCTTCACCCGAAAAGTGTTGGGACATAAAAATTTCGGTTTCAGCGGGTAAGAATAATTTATTCGTACTTTCGCGAGGCGACGGCGCAGAATAACTATACTCGTTAAGAGTGATCTCGCTGATTGCGTTTTTCATATCGTCGGGCAACCAACCCAATACGGTTACGTCAAGAGTAGTGTTTTTCATTTGGCACATTGCCCAACCACCTGCCGTATACGCCGTTACGTCGCCATCTGTAACTTTCGACGAGTTAATAACGAAACTTGTCGGCAAACATTCAACAAATTCGAGAACGCCGTTAGTAGTTCCGCTACCATCCGTAAGATTATATCTGCCCGACTGCATATCGGCAATTCTGATATGATACGTATTCCCGTCGCCTAACGTAACTTCTTTTTGGTCGCCAACAGCCCACAAGGTCGCTGCAAGTCCGTTTCGGAAGGCTTGTCGTATCATAACCCAACTATTATCACCGAATACGGGTTGTACAGGAACATTTTTACCATCCCAGTAAATCGCAGTAATATTCAAGTCTTCGTTCACTGTGAACGTGTTGCCACTCGTGAAGTCCTGATTGTTTACCTGTAAGAGATAAGGTACAAATCCGCTCTCCGTAGCCGCCGTCGTTATAGTTACGACCGTACCCGTTAAAATACCGTCGCCTTCACGATAGGTCTTCGTTCCGTCGGAAATCGTAACGCTGCAAGACAACGCCGTAACGGTTTTAACTCCGTAGCCGATTTTTTCAGTGCCAATCGTGCAATAATACGTCGTATCGGCGTTTTCGACGGTCGTTGCTGAAATCGTGCAAGCCTTATCTCTGAACCATGTCAACGCATAGCCCTCTGTGCCGAGCGTTGGCAACTCGCTTCCAACGGGTAGTACTCCCGCGCCAACATAACCGATTATGTTACTTGCCTGCGTAGTCCAATTCGTTGCAGTTTTATATGCGTTTACCGAACCATACGGCACGAATATTTTACTGTTCGTAATATTGTTCCATACGGTAGTATCGGATAACGTAGGCGGCGTTGAACTTGTAAAATAAAAATCGCAATTATCCGCAAAAGCGAAAGCGTAACCGTTTATTGATTTTACGGTGTTCGGGAAAGTAAATTGCATATATTTTATTTTGTTCGTAGAACTACTCGTTCCAAAACAATATCCCGGTATTTTGTTAAAGTCGGATTTTGACAAGTCTACGACAAGCAAGTTTTGCGACGGGTTCGTTCTCGCACCACCAAAAGCCGAAAATGCGTACTGCCCCAAAGAATGAATATTAAAATCTGAAAAATCGCACTCGCTGACTTTACTTAAATCTCTGAAAGCGTAATCGCCGATATTGCCGTCAAAAGTTCCGCTTAAATGCGTAACGTTAGAATCGCCGTCAAAAGCATTATTACCTATACTTTCAGTCGTTGCGGGAAGCGTTATGCTCGTCAAATTAACGCATTGATAAAACGCGTAATTGCCTATATCCTGAACGTTGCCCAAATCTGCCGAAATTAAATTTTCAAAACCGTAAAACCGGTATTGTACTATCTGCGTTTTATCGGCAGGCATAACGAAATTCGTTATAGAACCGTCTACAAGACCGTCGAGCGCGCCCGCTTCCATAGAGCCGATAACGCCGCCGATATCTACGTTTTTCTTTATGTTCGACGGTACTAACGTGGCGGGTTTCCTTATTTCGACGGCACTCATCGTCTTTCCGCTGTCGGTATTAACGGTCTGATTACCGTTCGCCATTGCTAAATCGACGGTTTTAATTTCTTCGGGTAACTTCTCAACTAAACTACCGACCACGCCGCCGATATTCACGCCGCTTTTGATATTTTCCGCCGCCATAGTCGCAGGCTTTAATACCGTGGCTTGTGTCATCGTTTTGCCGTCGTCGGGCGTTATAATCTGATTGCCGTTTGCCATATCGAGAGCAACCGTTTTTTCTTGCGTTGGCGTATCACCGCCGCCTTTTATTCCTTTTAACGCAAGTATTTTCCAGAAAGCGTCGGACATATCAGTTACCCCTTGAAGTAGTAGTCATAGCGTAGACGGAAATCGCGCCGCCTACGACAGATACGAGATTGACTTTGATTTCGGTCATACCCTCTATATAGTAGGTATACACGCCCGTAGAAGTAACCGAATTTTTCGTATTAAACGCGCCGTCAAAGCCCGTAAGGTTGACAAATTCGCCGCTTCCGCGATTGCAACGACCTTGCACCTGCAAAGTGAACGCCGAAGCCGTGCCGTCAACCTGAACGAAAAGCATTTCGCCTACGGCGTTTGATATAACTTCGCTTTCGCCCGCAACGGTTTTGCCGTCTAATACAAGTTTCATTTTATCTCTAATCATTTGAGTGTCGCTCCTTTTTCAGATTTATTGATTACCGCCGTCGCCGCTGTCTGCGGTTTTTTCGTTGCCTTCGGTTATGCCCTCGGCTTTCGGTCTTCCGCCCGTGGGCGGTAAACCGCTGTTTTCCTGTTTCGCCGTATAACTCGTTATCGGCGGAATAAGCATATCGAGAAGTCCGCTTTCTTTTATCGCGTGCATCATAGACAACTTATCTACCCAACTCTGTCTGTCGAGCGCGGCTAAAACGAAATGCGCCGATATATCGCCGTTTGAAATGGCGGTATTAGCGTTTTTACGCTCTTCTTCTTCGGTGTAGATAGTACCGAAAAAGTGGAAATCCCATTCGTAATTGAGATTGAGCGATTTATAGATAGTATTTATCATTCGTTCAAATTGACGATAAATACATTCGGTATATCTCGCTTCTAACTTTGCCGACAAATTCGCCTGACCCGCTTTCGGATCGCTTATCGGGATAATCGCGGCAAGTCCGCTCTTTTCGGTCGCGTATTCGTTGAAACTGCTTGCAACCTTATTCGCGTTCGCGCTTTCGGGATAATCATGCGACTTAATGTTTTGCACGGGCGCGGTGAAAAACGCCGTTCCGCTCGTATTATTTGCCGCCATAAGATTATCGAAAAAGGCTTCAAACATAAACTTGCCCGCTTCCGAAAGCCTATAATTGTCGGGTTTTGTCGCCCCGTCGTCATTAAAATACGGGATTTCGCCCGTAAATATTTTAATAAGTGGGTTTAAGAGCAAACTTATTTGCGCGTTTTCGTAGTCCGCTTGTTGCGCGTAAGTTATCATTAAACCGCTCAACGGGCTTGCGACGTTTACGGTCGTGTCGTCTATCTCGAAAGTCCACACTTTTTCGACGGGCAAACTTACGTAATAGAACCATCTGCCGTTTTGCTCGAATACCTGCGGACTGCCCGCCGCGTTCGTTTTAACCTTGTCGTAGTAAAATCTTTTATCTACGCCCTTACACGAAACGCTTGCGTAGCGGACGTTTTTGCTTCTTTCCGTTTCTTTCGGCTCGGAAAACATATCGTTGAAATCGTCAAGATACGGCAAAAACAAATCGCCGTACTGTCTTACGTCCGTTCCCGGTTGCATAAAGTACATAAGGTTGAACGAAACCGTATAACCCGAAACGTTGTTTCTGCCGATTATCGTACACCAATCTATCGGCAAAGCCGTCATAAACGCAAAATTTACCTGATTATGCGTTTTATCGACCCGTACTCTCGGACAATAAAAAACTTTGCCCTGCGTTGAGGCTTCGCCAGCCACCCTATGCGCCTGAACGTCGGGCGCAAACTCTTTGTTGAGTTTATCGAGCAAAATCGCTTCGCGTTTGAACTCTTTTGCTTTTGCGTCCTCGGCTTCTATGTATTTCGGCTTGAAGTAATAACGATAAGTCGGTATATCCTGATAGGTCTTTACTATCTTAAAGTAGGGATAAGCCGTCCATTTAAGCGTTTCGCTCGTCTGCCTTAACGGAATTTCGTTTTGGTACGGAGCGCGTAAAAATTCAGCAATATCGTCTTTGTTGTACGGCGCAGGCAAAGACTGCAAACCTTTCATTCGCAGGTTTTGCACCGTAGGCATATTCGCCCAATATCCGCCTGCCCTGCTGAACGCCGAGTAAAACCCTTGCGCCGAAATCGCGCTGCCGTAATTCTGCATTAAACTTCTGAAACGGTCTAACACAGGCGTAAAAGAAGAATTATCCGCGCCGTTCTGCGACGAATTTGTTTTGATTTCGTTTGCTTCCTTTTCGGCTTGCTCTCTCGCTTTTTTCTTGGCGCGACAACGGGCAACCCTTTCACGATTAAGTGCTTTTTGTTGCTCACGCTTTTCGTCGTTATTAAGTTGTGTCGTAGTCGTTTTCGCCATAGTCCTTTAATTACCTTTTTCTTTGTCTGCCTGTGCTTTTAATTCCCTTTCAAAAACCGTTAAAAAGTCGCTTAAAGCCTTGTTTATGCTTTCCGCCGAATCACTTATCGCCTCGGCGTTTACCGTTAGTTTAACGCCTAAAAGCCACGTTTTTTCTTCGGGTTTCAGCAAGTCTTCTCTCGTTACCTCTTTCATACCCTCAATCGGATCGTAGTGGTATGCAAGCATATATCCGCTGCTTGTGGGGCTGAAATAAGTGTATTCAACCTCTTTCGGCAGTGCTTGATACGTTGAAACGTATAATTTGTACTTTTTCATTTATCGTCTCCTTAACGAAAGCAAACTCGAAACTTTGTTGTTCGTCCGTTTAACCTGCGGAATATATCCGCCGTGCTTGAACTCGTCTATCTTTTTATCCCAGTCGGATTTCGGTTGATAATTTTCTTTTACGAGAGTATCTTCGAGCATTGAAATAAGCCTTAACCCGTATTTTGCCGCCGAGTGTCTATCCCTTTGAATACTCTTATGCTTTCTGCTTTCTTTAACCGAAGTGCCGCTCGGCTTAACATCGAGATTTTGTATTTCTTCTACCCAACCGTTAGTTTGCTTATACGGCAACGCGATTTTACCGTCGTCGAAGTTATCTTTTATGCCGTGATTGAGTTTGTACGCTTCTACGCCGTCAAGCACGTTCGGAATAAGAATTTCGATATTGCCTTGTTCCCACTCTTTTTGCAGATAGCGTATCATAACGCCTTCGTCGTCCGTTCCGCCTGCTCTCGTCGCTTTAAGCGGATAAATAACGGGTAACGCGTTAGGCTGTTCGATTTCGGTATATGCGCAATGCTTGAAACAACAGAGCGTAGGCGTTCCGTCGTTCGTCGGCTTCATTAACTCTTGCACGACCGTTTTACCGACCGCGCGAGCGTCTACGACGATATACGTCGCTTGTCCGCCGCTTAAACAAAACCGCAGCCACAAATCTTTAAGTTTCCGAGCCTGCAAGGCTTCCGTATACGGCGGGCGGTAAGAATCAACCCACACCGCTTGTTTTCTATATTTATCGCGTTTCGTTTCGTTGGTAAACCGCGTACATTTCCACACCACGTCGGCGCAGAGCGCGTTTTTTTGCCCTTCTTCATACGAAACGTCGTGCGCAACCACGTATACGACGTTCGGATCGCCGCAATGTCGGCTTTCCATAGACTTTAACACTCTGCTGCGAGATAAAATCTCATCGGTAAGCATAGGGTTATCGCCCGTACCCGTATAGGTAACTTCCATTTCGCGTTTCCACACTTCCGTGGAAGACGTTTCTTTTTCTTTCTTGTAATAGGCGATATCACGCAAATTACAAAGCAAAGCGGAAATCCACGATATATCCATACAAAAGCCGTCGTATTTATCGCCGTATTTCATAGCCTTTAACGCCATTGCACGATAAACTGTAAAAGCCTTGTTTTGCCTCGAAGCCGCGTTGGATATATACGCTTGTTTTAATTGTATTCTCGTTCGGTCTTTTACGCCGTTGACCGTTCTCGTAAGCCTATGACCCTTTTTAACGTCTTCCTCAAACGTCGTAAAGTCGAAACCGTCTTCACCCTCTTGGGCTATTTCTTCACCGATTAACGAACCGAAGTTATCGCCACGCGGGGCGTACATTGAAAACTCGCTGCCGTTATTCGTCGTTATCTTAAACATTGCGTCGCGGTCGTTATTTTTGTTCCACCAACTCGATAGCAGCGGATAACACCGCTCTACCGAAGCGAACGCCTGCGAAGCAAGCACCGCCGACTGCTTTTGATTCGGTGCGAAATATCTTACTCTTTCGCCCGGATATAAAACGCCGTCAACTTCCTTACCCGCCAACACGACGAATGTTTTCGTAATACCTCTTGCACCCGTGATATAGGTCGTCTGATACCGAGCCTGTACTCTCAACATTATTCTTTGCGGCAGTTCCAACCCGTAAGGCGCATTTGGCGATCGCAACAAATCTAAAAGGAAATCGGGGTAAAAACGGAATATACTTATAAGCAACGCCCACGATTTTTGATTGACGTTATCGTAATCGAAAGCCTGCTCTTTGTTTACCGTTTCCCAACGTCCGCGTTTTTGCGACCACCTTTTACCCTGACCGCTATAATATCCCGTCGGCATTATTCTTCACCGCCGTTTTTTCTCTTTTTATCCGACTTTTCAATCTGCACTTTTGTAAGCCCGGCATAACGCTTCGCTTCCTTTTCCTGCTCGGTTTCTTCGGGTTCAAATTCGCCGTATTCGTCAACCGCCGCGTATTCTTCGGGCAGATTGATTAAAGTCGGCTCGTCGGCGTTTTTACGCATTGAGTTCATAATATCGAGTATTACTTGGTCGGCAACGTCGAGCGAATATTTATATTTGGGCGACTTTACGAATTTATCCCTGAATACTTCTATCAACTCGTCGTAGGTAAGCAAGTCGCCGTTTTGCATAAGCCCTGCGTTTTCCAACGCTAAAACCATTGAATCCAAGCGTAACGCCTCGACGGGTTTTTCGTCTTTCTTTCGCAACTGTTCTGACGCAAGAATGTTATCAATCGACTTTTGGACTTTATCGAAACTGCCGGCGTCGCCAATGGATTGTAAATAATCCTGCGCGACCCTCAACTTTACTACGCGTCGTATATTGTTCTCCATAGTGTCGTCGATAGTAACACCCTTATATCTCGAAGCCATTGCATCGTATTGAGTATCGAGTTCGTTATATACCGCCGTCGTTATAGGAAAGTTTTGCCAAAGATTGCGTTCGCCCCATTTCGTGCGTTGTTCTGCCGTTCCCGGTAATTTATCGAGCCTTTCTTTCTCTCGCTTGCAAAACTCCGAAAAGTCTTTCGCTTGCATATTCTTACCGAATATTCTGAAAAGGTTCGTTTCACCGTCGGAAAAGGTCGCCGCTCTTTCGCCGGTTAAGAGTTTATCGTTTTTATCGAGCAAATCTATATAGGCAAGCCATATATCGTCCGCAGTAAACAGGTCTTCGGTTAAAAGCAATGGATAAAGCGGCACGTCGTATTTCAAGCAAGTGAAAAACAAAGCCAACGATTCGCCGTTCTTTTGCCTTAACTCGTCGTAGGTCTTGCTTTCGCAATCCAAACAATACGGCGAACCTTCGTATCTGCTGTTTTCTTCCGTGAGTTTAGTTCCGCACGAATGGCAATAATATTCGGTTGTACTCGTCTTTCTGACTTGTTTTTTTACGCCCATTTTAACTCCTGCGGAAAACAAAAAAGCCCTGCGAGTGTTACCTCGCAAGACTTATAAAGACAATTTGCGTAAACGACACAATGCCCTTGTTCTTACAAGAGTAACCCAAGCGGCACATAAGCAATTAAGAACTCCTTGTCCGAGTTCCGAAACCTTTATCGTTCCGTGCTATCAAAGTGTCATTTACAACGGCGCATAACGCACCTATATTCAATTTACATTACCATATTACATCACAATTACGAAATTGTCAAGAGGTTACATAAATTTTTTTAGTAATAATCAATTTTTTTTCGGGAAATGGGCGGCTTTCCCTTGACTAAACATATATCTATCAATCGGTGTTATTTTTTATTATAATTTTTATTTACAAACGCGCCGCCCCGCGATTGTATCTTCTTTATTTATCGTGATGAATACATAAGCCAACGTTCTATATTTTTCTTTTCTTGTTTTTTCTTCTTATATTCCGCCAAAAACGCAAATTGTACATATTTTGCGCAAAATTGATAAAAACTTTTGCCGACAACGAATTGAGATAAATGATTCCATATCATTAGATAACTTTCGCCGATTACGTTATCTATATCACATAAATCACTATACGCATTAAACCTTTTCACCCCAATATAATGTAACACACACTTGATAACATTACTGTTAAAAACGGATAATTGTTCCGGCGACGGCTCAATCGTATACCCTCTCGCTATAAATAAATTATCTATGCGACAATTCATAACGTTTCCGTCTTTATGATATATTTTTATTCCGTCTTTATAGTTTTCACCGAAAGCCTTATATACTTCTTGTGCTAACGAATGACATATTCTGCAATTTCCCGATTTTCTACGTAAATTTATATGAATATACGGGTATACATACCCACGGTCTTTACGATAAAATATTTTACTTTCTTTATCTTTGGCGTTTCTTATTCTTCCAAAATTACTTATTTTGTAGCCGTTAAATGGCGGCTCTAAATTTTTCCATATCTCTTCCATTTTCTTTTCATAAGGCGAAACCGCCCTTTCGCCTGCACACTTTTTTTGTTTTTTTGATGCCATATCTATGAATTATTCTGATTGATGCTTTTCTTTATCGCTATCGTTTTAATTTATTTACAATCGTGGAGCGGCACGCTTGCATCGTTAATATTTTATAAAGCCCTCGCCGTAGATTTTATTCAACTCGTCTATGACGTGCTTCATTCCTAACCCATCTTTGGTTGGTTTCCAAAAGCCGTCCGTATCATACGCCCCGCCGTCCATACAATACTCGTATTGACGCGGATGAATTTTTTTGAGTAATAAAAACCTTTCGTCGCCTTTACAATGCGCGGAATACATACAGAAGATACAACCTGTCCGTTTCGCGCCTGTCGTGCATAACTTGCCGCAATCGCAAAGCGTTGCGCCGTATTGATACCCGCCGTCGTCTTTTACAACGACTTCACCATACACTTTTGAAATCGGCAGATTGTTTTGTTTTATGTATTGCAGAACGTCTTGCTCCGTCCAAAAACTCATAGGGTTACTTATCGGCGATTTCATATCGAAGCCGTTACACCCGTTGCGTAGCCACTGTTGCTCGCGCAGTTGGCTTTCTTCCGCCATTTGCGCCGTCATAGGCATTTTGCCCGTGATTTTGCTATATTTATGAGCGGGCTTCTTTTTCATAACGTTGCAACACATGTGCGAAATCTTAAAGTCCGTAAAAAGCAACGGCGCGTACTTCGTCTTGTTGTATTTGCTTTCGTTGCCGTTCTTGTCTTTTGTCGTGCCCAATAGTTTTTGTAATCGATACGGGTATTTATTACCCGTCAACGCCATTCGCCCTTGATATACGCACTCGCTGACTTCTTTACCTATTACGGGATAGCCGTAAGTCTTTATAACCTCGTCAAAGCGCATTTCGGGGCGTAAAATTTCAACATTATCGAAACTTTTAACGAATTGTTGATTTTCGGGATATTCAAGCCCAGTGTTGATAAAAACGGCTTTTATCGTTGGATATAGTTTCCTTGCCATATCCAACAGAACCGTACCATCCTTGCCGCCCGAAAAAGAAACGTAAACGCCGTCTACGCCGTAGTATTGCACCCATTCGCGTATGCGCTGTTGAGTGCGCATAATCTTTAATTCAAGCGGTAAAGACTGTAATTGAGTTAGTTCATTTCTCGTCGGCATTTTTACTCTTCCACATTTTCAACATACATATACGACTGCGGCGGGCGATATAAATACTTCCTTTCCCCCGTGCAAGTTCTGCAAGGCATTTCGTAGAGTGGCGTTTCGTGCCAAACACAACCGCAGCAACAATCACTCCCGCTTTCGGGGATAGTATAAAACTTGCTAAACTCTTTCGGCTTGTCGTAAATCTTCAAGTCGGTTATGTGCCAACCGTAAAGCGGTTTACCTTTGCCATAATGTATCAATTCGGGTTGATTAAGGCACATTGCATTTTGTTCAACGTGTGTTACCCGATATTCTGCTTCGTAATGGCTAAAAGTATATTCATCAACCTTATCGCATATAAACTCGCCGATTACTCTGCCAAACCCATAATAAGCGTCTGTGTTTTCCCAAAAATTTACCTTTTCTAATACTTTCCCGTGTTCTATGGGCAACAGGTTTTTACGGTCTTTCGTGCAATAGATATAAGCCTTAAACGGTAATTCTTTCGGCGCAGATTTGCGAACTTCGATTGTCTTTTCGCCATTCACTATTTTTTCAACCCATTCAGGGCGTATTGATATTAAAACTGATTTCATTTTTGCTCCTTTATTGAATTTCGCTTCCGTCCTCGTCGCATATATGACACCAATAAATATTCATTGCTTAATCTCCCAATCTTATGGGTAAAATAAGTTGCTCGTTTGTGATGTCCTCGTTTTTTACTCGGATAATAAATGCTTCTTTATTGTTTTCTTTGATTTCAAAAACAGCCCGATACCCCCCGGCGTAATAGTCTATCCCGTTCAAAGCCTTTAACGCGTCTATGACATAACGCGGTCGCAAACCTAATTCCCTGTCGTGCGGTCTGGCGGCAGCATATACTTTTTCAATGTCGAAAAATTTGTCGTTCGGAATATCGAAGCCGTATCTTAATACTCCGTATTCGGTCATAACCTCGACAAAGGTCTTTTTGTCTGATTGTTCGATAACAACGGGGTTTATTCCGTTCTTACTTGTTTTGACCGTAAAAGGTTTTATAAGGCAAGTAAATTCCTCGTCTATCGGACAAGCATTTTTAATTTCCACTCTGCCCGCTCTGTACCCATCAAGCGCATACGCCGTTATCGTATCGGTTTTGACCTTGATTTGTATGTATCGCAATATCGGACGGCTGTTGTCTTTTGAAACACAATGTTTTGCGCCGTCTATCAATTTCTTAAATATTATTTCGTTAATTTCTACTCTTTTCATTGCTCATACTCCTTTAACAATTCATCGATTGCGTCCACTCCAACAAAATCCATAAATCCAAAATCTCTTGAATTTATTTCAATACTATTTTCTTTTAACTTTTCTGCAAACTCTTTAACCGCATTTTTCTTCTCGATTTCAAGAACCGACTTCATATTGCTTTCAAAACGTTCGTTTTTTTCAGACAACTTTTGGATTGTTTCCGCGCTGATGCTATTCCACATTTGTAATGCTTCATTGTCGGCTTTTAACCTTTCAATCTCGGCTTCTGTTTCTTTAATGCCTTTTTCGTAGCCCTCTTTATATGCCTTTTGCGTGTCGCTTGCAAGGTCGCTTGTAAAGGTTTTGCGGTAGCCTGCATTGTAAAGGGCTTCGGCAAGTTTATAAGTGCCACCGTCAAAAAGATTATCAATTATATCATTTTGAAATTCTTCAATCTGCTGTTCTTTGTTCATTCATATACTCCTTAAAAAATTTTATCTCCGCGACCCTCATAACACCTTTCGAGTTTCTTAAAAATCATTTTTAAGCGATGCTTAAAACCCGATACTGCCGTTTCACATTCCTTTATTGTCGGTCGAACCACATTGTATTCACACAATATTGTGCCGTCATACCCCGTACCAATATTAAACAAAACACCGTTGTTATTTCCAAAAGTTACCAACTCATCAAATACTGCCTTGTTGATTTTAACGAATTTATCCAAATTATTTATTTTATCCTTAATTTCGTATAATCCTCTGATAAATTTTTTAGCCATTTTTACTCCTTCCTTGTGTCAAAATAAGTTATATCTTTTATTCGATAACGACAAGTGCAATCGCGAGAAGTATTTTTACAAAGTTGAGCGTAATACTTGTACTTAATCGTTTTGCCATTCTCGAACTTTATTTGTGTTGTCTTTTGCAATTTACCTTTGTTTATGCAATCGCACTCGGCTATGCAATAAAAATATCTCATTTCTCTTTATAAGTCGTGTAATAATTCGGGAAATTCAAACCTGTTCCCGATAACCTCTATATTGTCCATTATATCGTCGTCAAGCCTACGCAAGTTGTGCCTTTGTCCGAAAACACCGACCATTCTTCTATTTACCTTATTGTGAGTCCACTCTATGCCGAAAACACCGCACTTAAATTGAACGTCGCCGACACTTAGTATTTTGTCGTTTACGAAATCGGCGACAACATCACCCTCAAATATCGGATAACCCCTCTTATCTTTCAGCCCTGTGAACTGCCCGACGCTTTCTTTTTTGACTTCGTGCATAACGACCGACCTTGACAGCACACCGTCTACTTGAAAAGCGTTTGCTCGCGGGTGAATATAATATTTGTCTTTGCTTACGATTAGGTCGCCGATCACCCAACCGCCATTAAATGCCCAAACGCCGTCATAAATTTTACCGTCTACCCGCTTCCCGCGATATAAATTCTTATCGTTCATAAGTACCTCTTATTTTTCTAAAAGTTCGGGGCTATCGTAAATATTGCCGATTACTTCGACATCGATATACTCTCCAAACTCGTAATCAGTTCCACAACTGCTTAACCCGAATTTCGCTTTACCTTCTGTATAATAAACTTCTTTATTTACATACCCATATTCTAATGAAAGACATTTTACAATGTCGCCCTCAAATATTTTATTGCCGTTCTTGTCGGTCAAGCCTGTAAATTGCCCTATGGTTTTGGGGTCTACCTTTGCCAACATTATTGTGTACTCAAAATCGTTGGCTCTAAAACGATAAGGGCGGTTTCTATACATTTCACCACTTATGTCGTATGGAAGAATATAAGCCTCTTCGTCATCGACCTCTATAAGACCGCCGTATACCCAACCATCGGGTGCATATCGGTCTATTTTTATAGGCTCAATTATTCGTTTCCCTCTAAATAAAATTTGTCTATTCATTTTATACCCCCTTACCATTTGGGCTTGTCTTTGAACTCTATTCCGTATTTGTCTTTCAGATAGCCGACAGCAGGCATAAAAAACAATTTCGGTAAATTCATTTTCGGAATATTTTCTTTTGCCCATTCGAGAAAAACTTCGGGTAAATCTATTGTCAGCATACAACACGTAATGATTTTGTTCAGGCACACCGCTGTATCGGCATCTATGCCTTCAACGTTTTTCATATCGATTTTTACAGGAATCCACGTTCTTGCATAGTCCAACTGTTTTTGAATTTTCGCTGATTTACTCGCCGCAAGTTCGGGTATTATTTGCAACCCTAATTCTTCAAGGTTGTTTCCGGTAAACCACTTTTTGATAATATCTATATCTTCGTAATGAAAAAGTTTATTTTCTTCGATCAGTTCTTTCAAAGATTTCATACTAATTTATCCCTCCTTAAAATGTTATCAACTATCGAAACGATAATTTTTTCAATATCATACTCGTAACAACGATTTGCTTCTTTCTTTACTTCTTTCGCGAACTTGTTGACGGCTTCTGCGGCAACTTTGTCAAACGCTTTTTTCATTTCGGGTATACATTCTAAATACTGCCGTGTCTTCTCGTCAACTTTACGATAGCCCTTGTCGTAAAGTGCCTGCGCCGTTTTTAATGAGCCGTTTTTATCATGCCTGCCGTGAATAAACTCTGCCATTTCCGCTATTTCTTTTTGCTGCTGTTCATTGTACATTTTTCTTTTCCTCTACTTTGTCTAAATAATTATTTACAAACAATGCAAAAACGAATATATCTTGCCGTGTTTCGGCAGGTAAGCCGTTCCATTGTTCGCTTTTGATTGACTGTTCCATTAGTCGTTTTGCTTTTAACTGTAAAAACTCTTTCTCGCCGATTTCCGTCATAATCCGTTTATCTCCAAAAAGTTGCCATGTCCGAACGCGTTGTAACCCTCGATTCGGCTTTTGGCTATGTTGTACCACTTTTCTTCTATCTCGAAACCGATAAAATTTCGTTTTAAGTGCTTACACGCCAAACCTGTCGTTCCGCTGCCCATAAAGCAGTCGAGAACCGTGTCGCCCTCTTTTGTCGAGTTGAGAATATGATTTTCTACAAAAGGTAACGGCTTTATCGTCGGGTGAAGAAAGTTGCCTTTATCCTTTACGTTTAACGGGCTTATGTAATACTTTTGTTTCGTCTTCATAGTTCCACCGATTCTTGTTTTGCCGCCGTCGCGGAACATAAGACAATATTCGGTATCGCTTAAATATTTGCCGTTGCAAGTAGGTATCGGATTTTCTTTGATCCACGTAAGGATTTCAAAGCGACACCCGCGTTTGCCTACAAAATAATTCATAAGCGGTAAAATCTGCGCTTTACTACACCAGATATAAACGTAAATGTTTTTCAACACTCTGCAAAACTCGTCCAAAATGTCGTAATCTATACCGAAAGCAATTTCTTTGATATTGTCGATACTTTTCATTGTGGATTTATACACTCGGCTTGCCGTGCTGTTTGTGTTTTCGCAGACTTTTTCGTACTCGGCGTGATAATCGCGTTTCTTTTCGCCGAAACAACCGCCACCGCCGTTACCCTCGATATCGTAAGGAATATCGCAATATACTAAATCTATGCTCTTGTCAGGTATTGTTTTTATGAGTTCGTAGCAGTCGCCGAGCCTTAAATCGATTTTGCTCATATCGTTTCCTATAAATCAAAAATTCGTAATTGTTGTTTTTCTTTTTCGAGCCGTTTACTTCCCAACTCGTAATAGTCTTTGTCGAGTTCCGCCCCGATATAATTTCTGCCCGTTCTGTAAGCGGCTATCGCAGTAGTGAAACTTCCCATAAACGGATCGAGAATTAAATCGCCGGGCTTTGTGTAGTAGTTGATCAAATTGACCCATAGTTGAGTGGGTTTCTGCGTAGGATGAAATCGTTCGTCTTTGGCTTTCATGTCGCCCTGAATCATTCCGTTATAAACATAATGAAACACTCTTGCAACGCCTTTGCTGCACCACGCGATTTCGCAATCGGCAAAATCGTTTCGCATTTTATCGTCGCAACGCTTATCCCACACAATCCAACTTGCCGTCGGCGGTAAATAATCGGTATAATAATTTCCGCCAAAAATAATCTGATTTTTACTGCACTTAAAGATTAAGTCGAAATATTCTTTCGTTATTCTCTGTTTATCCCACGGTTTGGTATCGGAATAGTTTCTTCTTTTTGCCTTTGCGTTTCCCGCAATCTCTTTACCATTAGTAAACGACATAGATTCAATGCCTATCCCGTAAGGCGGGTCGGTTATGCACCAATCTGCCTTACCCCCCTTTGCCGACATATCGCGTAAGAGTTCGATGCAGTCGCAGTTGTAAACTTTATTCGTTTCGATTAGAGTTTCCATTCGACTTTCGTAATGCCCCCGCAACGCTCGCATTTGATTTCGACGGGTTGCCCCGCGCCGATATGTATCTCTCTGCCGTGCCGCTTGATTATGACAGTTTCGCCGACGAATTTGCCTATATAATTGCCGCATTTTTGTTTAGCGGCGTTTAAGTGTTCGCAACGAATTACTTTTCTTTTAGTCATTACCCAACTCTCCAATTTCTAATCGTTTACCCAATACCGCAAGAACAAAATCCGCGTTTTCTATCGTCGGCGTATTCCCGCCGTTTATCCAACCCATAATCGTCGTGCGACTTACGCCGCTCTTTTCGGAAATCGATTTGATAGACATTCCGCTTTTCTCGATTTCTTCTAAAACACTTTCGGTAATTCCTTTCGTCATACTTCCTTTACCCTTATTCCGTACTTATAAAGCATAAGTTTGCGTTTGATTACAAACTTTGCGTATTCCGTGCTTGCCGGGTTACGATATCCTTTACTGTCTTCTACGACTAATTGCCCCGTTCTGTTGTCTATATAAGCGAAATCGGCTATGTATTTGACGGCTCTTTCAATGACTTTTCCTTTAACAATAGCCCCGTGCTTTCCGACCGTATCGGGTTCGCGTTGAGAAGGGATCAACTCAAATTCTTTTTGCAGTTCGAGATTGCTTATGATTTTCGCTCGTTCCATAAGTTTGAGTTCGGAATATCGTACCGCTTCACGTTTACTGTCGAACTCTATACCGTCTACAACGACTTTCTTATTGCCGAGTTTGTTTCGCTGTCCGTAGCACATTCTGTAACTCATAACTTACTCTCCTTTCGCGTCGTCTTCCCAAAAATCGTCGCTTTCGCCCGCATTAGAAAAATCGACAGTTTTAATGTTTTCATTTACATTTTCAACTTTTCCGTTGAAATTCGTTGTCGGGATAGATACGTTTCCGTTAAAAAATATCTTCATGGGCAATAGCCAGTTAAGCCGTACCTCTCGGAATCTTCTCGGATTACCTTGATTGTCGATAACTTCGCCTTCGTACATATACCCGGCAAACTGTACTAAATCTCTTCGCCTTAATGACAGTGCGAAATTATAGATTTCTTTCGTTCGTTCGCTTGCGTAAATGGCGCAAGGTACGTTTTGGTACACAGCCTGTTTGTTCTCGTTAAGTACCGAGCCGACCGTTACCGAAAAATGGATACGCGACGTAGTGCCGTTTCTCAAAGGGGTAATAGTCTTTTGTATAGGAGTTTGACCTTCTCTGCAACAAACGTAACCTACGCCGAGTACCATCCATTTTTTTAGTTTTTCAGAATATTGTTGAATTAACATTATTCTTCCTTTTTACTTTTATTCAGCCTATTTCGGTTTGTTCTACCGCTTCTGCCGTCGGCTCGGCTTTCTTACGCCCGCGCTTAGGCTTCTCTTCTACGGGCGATTGTTGCTCGTCTTCCTGCGGTTCATCGCCGAAGAAGTCGTCTTCTGCTTGCTTTTGCTCTGTCTGGATTTGTTCTTTCGGTTCTATTGCGGGCGGCATAGTTCCGTTAAACGCAGAAGAAATATCCGCTTCGGTCTTTTCGTCGCCCTCGACTATATTACGCATTTCGATTGATTTCGGCGCGTTCTTTAACGCTCTGCGCAATACGAGGTTTTTGCACATTTCTTCGGTGTGCGCTATCCACGGTTGAGTTGCTGCCTGCTCTTCTTTCCAATCGAGTTTTTCGCCGTCCTTAACTTTTTCGTAAAGTTTGCGGTCGAAAGACTTGCTGTATCTTTCAGCCCACTTTAAGCACTGCTCGACGGTGAAATATACCGAATGATAAAAGCCGTTCGTTAAAAGGAAATAGCCGAGATACCCTACGACGGGCAAATTTTCACGCATATCCTCGTCTTCGTAAAACTTGATAACGGGCTTTCCCGTTTCGGGGTTTCTTCCGCGATATTCGCCCTGTCTTACGTCAACTGCGTCAAGGTCTTTGTACTGCCCTGTTCTCATAGCGAGTTGTATGCGCCCGGCAGTTCCTATCTGAAATTGACATTGGGCAATTTTTATCCAATCACCCGTATTGGGGTCTTTTACGCTCTTCTTGTACGGAACGAGATAATATTCGCCGAGCGTGGGCGACGGACTTAATTCAAGTGCTTCGCCTTGCAACGCCGCAGTGATAACCGAAGCCGGTGTGCAGTTCTGTAAAAGCGGATTAGCCGTTACCGCCGACATAACCGACGCGACAAAACGATTAGCCCTTTTCGGGTCGCGTAGCGTACTGTTTATAAGTGCCTGATATTTCGGGCTTTGTATCGCCACACCGAATTTTACTTTTTCTTCGCCGTTGACCGGCGCGAGAGTATTATTTACTGCCATAATGTTTATTCTCCTTTCGGCACTCTGCCGTATTTAATTCCGTTTATTTTCATATATTCGCCGAGAGCCTTTAATTTCGTTTTCGTGCATACGACGCGGAAATCAATCGAGATAAGTTCCTCGTCCGTTTCCGCAACTTCGGCTTGTGCGGGCTGCGCTTGCGGCTGTTCGATCATCGGCGTTTCAACGCTCTGTTTCACCGCTTGTTGCTGTTCCGCTTTCTTGCGTTCGAGTTCTTCTTTCTGCACTTTTAATTCGCGGTTCGCCGACAATATTTCGGTAAGGCTCGCGCCACTTTTGTACTTTACCAAAAGCACAGTTTCAAATTCACTGTTAAGGTCGGATATCGCCGCGAGTTCGTCGCATATCGTTTTAATTTTGCCGTCGATTTCCTTGAATACCGTGTCGTACTTCTTTCCTTTGTTTAGCCACATTTTATCGAAAATCTGTTCCCAACCGCGATAATCTTTAATATTTGCGTAATCGTCGTGATTTTCGAAGTATCTCTTGAAATCGTCTTCCTTTTCGGCTTTAACCTTTTCTTCGGCGGCGGTTATCTGCGACCAAAGATTGTCTTTCGCTTCGGTAAGAACCGCAGTTACTTCTTTGAGTTTTTTTTCAAACAACTCGTAGGGCTTATTGTACTCTTTTTTAACTTCCTTTCTGCGGCTTTCGATACTTGCGACGACTTTGTTAATTTCGGCACAACGCTTTCTTCCGTTGTCGAAGTCTTCGTCTGTTTTAAGTATGAGATTTCTGTCCGCTTCGGTTTGAGCGATAGCCCATTGTTTTACTTGCTCGCAGTTGGATAAAATCGCAGGCAATTTTTCAACGAAATCGTTTTGTACCTTAAATTCTATCGTCTGCGGCGTGTTAGCCTCTTCAAGCGTTTCTAACGCTTTGTCAATGCTGTATTCTTCCATTCTTAACCTTCTCCTGTTATTTTTTTTGTTAATTCTTTTATTTTGCTTTCATAGTCTACGTTAAACATTTTGCCGAATATCGCCATTAAGCAAGCGGTAACAATGCTATCCCCGAACGTGTGGTATTGTGCCGAACGACTTAAATTCTTGCCGATTTTGGATATGTCGTCGTCTTTAACGCCCATAAGCCTGCCACATTCGCGTTCCGTAAGTTTTCGTACCCGATAATCACATTCTTCTTTTTCTATGATTTTTACGCCGTTTCGTATCGCATCGTTTCCGCAATTCCGTGTCAAAGTTCCGTCGGAACTTTGGTCGGCTTTTACACAATTGTTATAATCATCAAAAACTATAATCTCTTTTTGTTGTTTCGGTTCATCAATTACCAATATTGCGGTTTTGAAACCTTCCGGGCGCGTAGTAATCGTAGGAGATATGCCACTATCGTTGATTTTTTTATTAAAAGCGTCCACTATATCTCCTACTTTACAATCGTTATCTTTTATTGTCTTCAATGCTTGATTATAAAAACGATAACCTTTCTCTTCCACAATTAGGTTATTTTGTTCAAACGCGCTCGTCGTAATTGCCGGGCAAAGGTTTTTCTTACCGCCTTTATTAAAACCGTGAGAGCGTTGAATAATATAATTATCGCAGGGGCGACTACCGTTTCTTGTAAGTACAGAGTTGGCAATGTTCTCTCCCTCGGTAGGTTCAAATCTGAAACCGTTTCCCTTGTATGCGTTGAGAATGTTCCTCTTATAAAAGTTTTCAACAATTTTTTCGCTTAGGTAGTACCGTTCGGCGACGTTCTTTTCGAGTACGTCTTTTAGTTGTAACTTGTTGCCGATTACTTTCGGAAACTCGTAGTAGTGATCGCCGAGTACGCTTACCATAAAACACCGCTCACGGTTTTGCGGAATTGAAAAGTCCGTCGCGTTTATTACCTGCCACTTCGAGTGATAACCGAGTTCGTCTAAAAACGCTACCCACTCGGCAAACGCTTTAATGTTCTTTTGCCCGATTACCTGCTTTACGTTTTCCATTAAAAGCACTTGCGGAAGTTTTTTCGTTTCTTTCAAAAGCCGTTCGACTTCCCAAAGCATACCGCTTCGAGTACCGCTCCCGCGTTCCATACCTTTGCCTAACCCGGCGGCGGATAAGTCTTGACAAGGGAAACTGTAAGTAAGTAAGTAACAATATTTGTTCGTTTCTTTAATTCCCAAGTCGTCGCCTTTTGCATTGCATATCGAAACAAGATTGTGGCAAGCGCGGATATTATTGTAAATCGTCCGCAATTTGCTTTCGCCGTATCTTTGCAATTGTTCTTTCGTAAGCGGAACATTGTAATCGGCACTTACACCCGCCGTATATAATTTTTCTACGAGTTCGGCTTTACTCATTCCGACCGCATAATCGGTGTTATCACTCTCGAAGTGCAGGTCTTTTAACGCTTGTATCGACGGAATCGCCCATTCGCACGTTCTGTAATGCTCGAAAGGCACGCCGATATATTTAAGAGCCAACGCCTGACTGTCGTACCCCGAAAAAAGAGTTATCAATCTCAACGGTTTATCGACCTTGAAAGGCTTATCGCCGTCAAACATACTTATCTGCATTGTTCTCCCCTCAAAGTGTCAATGTCTGCGGCGGTCGCTTGTTCGTTTTGACAAACTTCCAAAACTCAACTGCTTTTTGCGTTATGTATTCAATTTCGCTTTCGACTTCATTACGCTCGATCGTGTAATGACGAATTTCGGATTTTCCGTCCGGGAATATCAACTGCGCCGTCAGAACCACGAAATCAAATTTCGTTACCGCGAGTTGGTCGCATACCTGAATAAAGTAGTGTTGCGGGATCGAGTTATTATCCCACCGTTCCAAATCGACTTTACTCATTATCCACGCCGTTTTACACTCCCATATACCGTGAGCCTTATCGTCGAACCTTATCAGTTCGCCGTCAAGCGTTGCCGTCAGGAACGAATACTTTGCGTGGTGGTAAACTCTGAAAGCGTGATACTCAACCGAATATTTATCTTTGTGTTGGAGTTCAAACAACGCTCTAATATGCTCTTCGGCTTGTACGCCGTACTGCACTCTCTCGTTGGTCGAAAGGTCTTTCGGTTCTCGCTTACCTACCTTTTCTTCCCACACGACTATCGGCGTATTAAAACCCATTCCGATTGCGCTTGCAACTTCGCTCGCGCCGAGCGTTTTCCGTCTTGCGTTAAGCCATTCTTCTCTGTTTTTCCATTCGATATATCCCATAAAACTTTTACCCGATAAATAATTGCGCGTTTTTCGGCTCGTCTAACGCTTGCAAGAAAGCGGTTATAGCCTTTTCTAACGGCGCGTAAGATATGCCGTTTTTCTTCTCAAAATCAAGATTAGGAAGTATTCCGTAAAGCATCTCCTCAACTCTCGAAAGCACTTCGAAAAAAGTTCTTTCGTTGTCAGGCACATCCGCCGAAGTTCTCGCTATCCGAAATCCCTTGTAACCGTTATGTGAGATTACCGGGAATTTCTTTTTAAGTGCAGACACGTAAGCCCGTGCTTCTCGCTCGCCCGACAGCCCTACCGTTTCGGCGATTTCTTCTTTTTGCACTCCTTTATGCGGAGTTCCCGTTTGAAGTAATTTCGCCGCTTTTATAAGCCGTTGGCGCGTTGCTTCGTCGTATTCTTTATTCAGCATTTGTTTTGCCGTCAGCATTTTCGTACTCCCCCTTCAATCAAATTCGTTTAATATCGAAATACCCGCCGTTTATTGCCGTTTGAAGTGCTTTTATTTTTTCGTCCTCATCAAGCCTTTGCTTGTCCATTTCAAAGAGAATGTTAGAAAGTTTGTCGTTAGTAAGAGTTCGTCCGTTAAGTTGGCAATGCTTTATAAAGTTCCATATCATAGGTCTTACGCTTTGCTCAACCTCGAAATCGTTCATAATGCTCTCGTAGGTTTCCCCTTCACGCGCATGATTGATATATATATTATTTATATCTTCTTTCTTTCTTACTTCTTCTAACTCTTTCTCTTTATCTAACTCTTTCTCTTGTGTTGCGTTACCGTTGCGTAACGTTGCGTAGCCGTTGCAAGTTACGTTACTTTCGTTATTATTTTCAAAATAATCAATGCTTTCGAGTATTGAAACGGGTATTTCCTTTCCCTCGTGTACTTGTCTATGACATTTCCTGCAAAGCGTAATCAGTTTGTTTTTGTTATTATTTTCAGGTTTGTCTTCAAAGTACCCATCAATATGGTGTATACACAAATTATCCGTGCTTCCACATATTGAACATTGACATTTATCCCTTTTGAAGCATATGTAATAGTTGCCACCGTATCGTTTATTGTTTGCATAATCTTCGATATAAGGAACGTGAGAATTATTTTCACAAACTTTCTTTGCCCTAAATTTAGCCTGTCTCTCCGCATTGCTTTTTGGCACAGAAGGAATTGCCGGCAATAATTCTTTTTGCCTATCTCTACACTCCCTTGACCGAATCGTACTTGCCGCCTCGCTGCCGAGCATTTTGGGCAATTCGGTCATATAAATCGTTTTATCTTCCCGAACCTCAATCATATCGAGTTCGGTAAAAATCTTTAACGCCGACCGCACTATGTCTACGTTTGTTTTCGTTACCGAGGCAAGCATTTTATCTGTGTACGGTATTTCGTTTGAAAACCGTAAATTTCCGTCGTGGTCTATACTTTCGCAAAGAAGTTTCAGATAAAAGATTAGGTAATCTTTCCCGTTATCCATATCTTCGATTATCGAAACGTCGTGTCGTTTGAAAAAATCTCTGCGAAGTTTTAACCAATAAAACCTCTTTTCGTCTGCCATTTATCTCACCCCGTTAAAACGGTAAATTGTCGTCTTCTTCTGCCGGGTACATAGTAACCTGTGTACCGTTTTTAGCCTTTGTCGTATAAGCGGGTTCTTGCGGATATTCGGAATTATTGTTTCCGTTTTGGTCGCCGTAAGATAAGAACTCTACTTCGTCTACGACTAAATCCCACCTTTGACGTTTGTTACCGTCTTTGTCTTCGTAGTTGTTGCTTTGGAACTTTCCCCATACCGCAAGTTTGCTACCCTTTTTAAGGTATCTGCCGCAGGCGGTTGCTGTGTTTCTCCACGCAAGACAATTAAAGAAATCCGCGCCCTTGTTACCGTTCTTATCGGCTGGTCTGCTTACCGCTATCGTAAAACGACAGTAGGCTGTTCCGTTTGACGTTTCGCTCGTTTCGGGGTCGCGCGTCAAATTACCCATTGCATAAACTTTTTGCATATTGATTACCTCGTTGATTTTTTAGATTTAAGCCTTTCTTCGGCTTTCGGAGCGTAAGCGGCAAGCGCGGATAGCAATCTTTCGGCGTTAATTGCCCTTTCTCGCCATTTTTCCATATCCGCCTTACACTCGGCGTAGGAACTTTCTAAAAACCGTTCCTGCGGGGATTTTATACGTTTTGCGGTGGGTTTAAGTTTGCAGTCAAACATATCGTCAGTCCACATAAACGTTCCGCCGTCTTCGGCTATCTGATAAACGCCGTCATCTTCTCTCACTTTCGTTATGCTTACTATCCGATTGCAGTATTTCCGCATATCGTCGATAAAGGCAAGTTTTCCTATTTTTGCTTCGCTAAATTCGGGCATATCTACTATCGGTAATACCCGCACTTGATTCCCAACCTTATAACGCATTTGCTTTCACCGCCTGCATTTTTACTCTTTTGTTGCTTTCAAGGGCTATCGCCTTTTTGCAACGTTCTTTGAGTTCTGCACACATATTGCCGTTGCACTTCTTATTGCAGACAAGACACATTTCGAGTTCGCATTGATTACGGATTTTCCCGCGCAAATCTTTCGTCATAAGCCCTTTATGATTTCTCGGATTGTAATCAAGAGTGTTTTTTACGCCCTGACTCCAATAATTCTTTTTCTTAATCATCAGACTTCACCTCTTTCGGTTGAACGTAACGGCTCGTTTCGGGTATGTCAAAATACTCGAAGTAGTCTTGTATATGTACTCTGCCCGATATTTTAAGCCTGTCCGTTTGTCGCTTAATCTCTCTCATAAGTTTATAAGCCGACGGCAAGCCGATACCAAAAAGGCACATAAAATCGTTTACGTCCAAATATTCTTTTGCGAAAATCTGTTCCCTTTGAGCGTAGGTTCTTACTACGTTCTCGTCCTGTTTAATTGAATCTTGCATAATTCGTATCTCCCATAAAATATTATTCTTGCAAGGCGAGTTTTTCTCCACGACGTTTAAGCCAACGATACTGATAAAGTTTCTTGCGTTCAGGATCTATTTTTTTACGCTGTTGCCTTAACGCTCGCTTTACGTTTTCGTCCGCTTTAAGTTGTTCGAGTTCTAACTTTTCTTTTTCCGATAACATTTCCTTAATCTCCCATATTTTTATTTGCCGGTAAGTAGCCAATCGACTGTTACTTCCAATGCGTCGCAAATTCTCTTCGCAACCATAAGCGTCGGTGTCTTAAAATCTTTCTCGTAATACGAAATCGCCGCTTGGTCTACGCCTACCTTTTTCGCCAACTCTTCTTGCGAATAATTAAGCAACAAGCGTCGTTGTCTGATTCTTTCGCCTAACGACATAACGAAAACCTCCTTAAATATGTTATAATAACTGTAATTTCTCCGTTTTTTCAAAGAAAAATTACTAATTTCGGCTTTTCCCGTTGACAAGTCTGTATAATTGAGTTATAATTTTAATGCCACAAAAAACTCAACCCAACGCAACTTTCCCACCAACGGGGAGAGCCTTAATCAAAACTAAAACTAAACACACTCTTTGCTATGTACGTTGCTCTAAGTTTGAGAGCCTTGTTATTTTGTAATACTCTTAAACAGTTGCCGACGCGCTTTTGTGGGCGTGTTTGTGATTGCTCTCTCGTAAAGCGACTTATACAGCAAAGAGAAAACAACCTATTTAGTTTTTCAACATAGTGAATATCCTTGTTTTGCGTTTCGCTATGTTTCGGTTATATTGTATTACATTTTGTTATGTATGTCAAGCGTTTACATAACATTTTGTTAATTATTTTTTTGAGGTGTAAAATGCAAGTTCCTTACAGTCATTTTGAAGAACTACTTAATGAAAAAGGATTAACTTCGTACCGTGTTGCCAAAGACTTAGGCTTTTCTACGGTTTTGTTTACTCATTGGAAAAATGGTCGCTCTGCACCCAAAATGGAGAAACTCAATAAAATAGCAGAATACTTAAATGTTCCTGTCAGTTACTTTATTGATGGCAAAGAAGATAATACTTACGAAGAAAAAAAAAGCGAGGCAAAATCGCTTTTAGGTGATTTAACCCCGGAAGAAATCAAAAAGGTACAGGAATATATAGTATTCTTAAAAAGCCAACGAAAAAAGTAAGAGGAACGCCGAAGCGTTCCCCTTACCGAAAATGGATTATGGTACTATGAGCGATTTGAAATTATTTCTTTCATAAAAAAAATCAAGAAATCGAGTTCGGCTTCGGTAAATTCGTCGTTGTCGATTTGATTGATAATGTCTTGTTTTTTGGTTGGATTGTTCATCGCTTTCCTCCGTAAGGCTTTCACCTTTTTATTTTAAGTGTACCACCTTATATGGAAAAGTCAAGACTCAATATTGATACTTTCGTAGACACATATCGGTACTTTTGAGTACCAATCGTGGTTTTAGGACAAATTTCGACAAAATCCGTCGAATAAAAAACATAGGGGAGAAAATAAACGAAATGCTAAAAGAAGACCTGAACGAATTAAAAGACAAGCGGAATATGACTTTGCAAGACATTGCCGATAAATCGGGAGTTCCGCTATCGACTGTAAAAAAGATTTTTAACGGAAACACTCGCGATCCCGGATATCTTTCATTGAAACCGATTTTAGATGTTTTACAAGAAGATGAAGATAAATTAGAAACAAAGTCGAATGATACAATTGACCTTTACGAAAGGATGATAAAACACAAAAACAAATGGATTAAATTTTTAACAATATTATCCGTTTCCCTCGCCGTACTATTTGTCGCATTACTTATTTACGATTTATGCGATTTACGTGTCGGATTTATCAGAAACCGAGCCGAAACCTATAACACCGATTACGTCTCAAAAATATTAAAATCTACGTTTAAGGGAAAATTATTATGAAAAAGAAAGGCTTTATAGCGGCGATAATTCTTATAATCGCCGTTATAGTAATTGTAAAAATCAACACAAAATCGAACGACTCGTCGAGTTCGTCATATTCTTCAAGTGATAAAAAAATCGATGCTTGGGTATGTATGCAAAACATTGTTTCTGCGAAATTAAAAAATCCCGCAGGGGCTAAATTCCCAAGTTATAAAAGTAGTTACGTAACGAGTTTAGGCTCAAACGATTATAAAATTGAAGCCTATGTTGACGCTACAAACGGTTTTGGGGCAACAATCAGGACATACTTCACCTGCACTTTAACTCTTACCGGCAGCGGATATACAAACGGTCGAGTAACTTTCTACGAGTGATTATGAATGAGAAGTATTACATAAGCAGCACGAAAGCGAACATACAAGAACGGCAGACGAAATTAAACGGAAAAGTCTACGACATTCGTTTCAGGGTAATACTCCCTACCGGCGAAGAAACCTACAAAAAGTTATCGGGTTACAAGTCGAAAGCCCTCGCAAAGCAGGCGCATATAGACTTCATAACGAAAAACTGCGAAATCGTTAAAAATTTACCGCTTAAAAAAGAAAAAGCCATCGCCGAAGGTAAAGAGGAATTAACGGTCGAAAGCCTTATTCCTATTTATCTCACTTCAATGGTAAACCAAAACAAAGACAGCACGATATACGACCGAGCCAACGTCTTAAACAATTTTATCTTGCCTTATTTTGGAAACACTAAAATTGCCGATTTAACACCACCTAAACTTTACGAATGGCAAGACAAATTATGGAGTACGCGCAGCCCTCGCACGGGCGAGTTTTATTCTTACAGTCGTCTTTGCAATATCCGCAATACAATGGCTGCGTTTTTGTCTTGGGTCGAATCTCGCTATCAATACCCTAACAATCTTAAAAAAGTAAAAAAGCCGAAGCAACGCGTACAAAAAACCGAAATGCAGTTCTGGACACGCGAAGAGTTCGCTAAATTTATCGACGTAGTGGACAACCCCGCCTACTATGCCATTTTTAACACACTCTATTTTACAGGACGGCGAAAAGGCGAAGTTCTTGCCCTACACAATACCGACGTACACCGCGACTATATCGTATTCGACAAAACTTATACTCGGAAAACAACCGACAACTCCCCTTACAAAATCACCACCACTAAAAACGAACGCCGGGCTAAAACAATTATTTGCGACCCTCTTAAAAAAGTTCTCGCAAATTACACCCCGCAGAAACCGTTTTATTTTAGCGGCGACCACCCTTTACACGAAAACAGCCTTGCTCACGCGTTTGACCGCTATATCGAAAAAGCAGGCGTTAAACGCATAAGAATACACGACCTACGACATTCTTTCGTTTCTATGTGTATTCACCTCGGCGCAAGCGTTTACGTCGTAGCCGACCTTATAGGCGATACCGTCGAGCAGGTTCTCAAAACTTACGGTCATTTATACGAAGAAGACAAACGCAATATTATATCCCGTATAGAATGATTTTTTGGGTTCATTTTTTGGGTTCAAAACAAATAACAAACGATAACAAATAGGATAAATACAGATAAAATACCAAAATAAATACGATATAATAATAAAAAAGAGCCTAAAAACACCGTTTTTTAAGGCTCTTATCTTTTCCCCTTATCTCCACCATAAGGAACCGTGGTCGAACCCGCGGTTCCTTTTCATTTGCGTAAAAGGCGTTGCCTGGATAATCGTTAAGACCAGAGTTGCGGAAAAGAAAATTTCTTACGACCGGCTTACAAAGCCGCGCGAAAACGGCAAGTTTGTAAAGAAAACTAAATAATGTACGATTTAAGGCGACAGAACGTTGGTTCTGCCGCCTTAAATTATATCATTATATTTTTACCGTCCGTATTCTTCGTCAAAAGAGAGAATATTTTTTTACGTCCGGTTTCTTTATATGGTAATTTCTATTATTCTTGCCTGATAAGATTCGGAAAACTTAATTTTCAACGATTTTTTATCTGTTTCACAGTAGATCTTTTCATTGCGTGGATACCCCGTTTTCGCGTTTACTACGTCGTAACCGGTATCGATTAAGAATTCTTTTTCACCGCCGAGATTCCATACGGCAAGATATATTTTATCGTCCGTTTTTATACCCGCCGCTATATGTTTTTGACCGAATTCGTTAAAACCGATCGGCAAATACGGCTTGGCGATCTTTTTGACGGCAGCAAGCGACTTATAATAATCTATACCTTCTTTTACAAGCGACAATCTGTCAACCGGAAACAGCCACACTCTGCTAGCGAGATGTATTCTGCCGAGCATTGCGTTTACCATATTGATTATAACTTTTTCTTTTCCGATATTTTCGTCAACCCATTTCGCGCTCGGTTCACAGGGTTCGCCTATCGCCCGTCCGTCGTCGACAACGGGATAACTCCATACCGCCGCCTGCTCGGGTAATACCGCCGATAAGACGTTTCCCGCTATATACGGATACTTCTTATAATCGATCTGATCGGACGTGGAAACTATCGAAAACCTACTTAAAGTTTTGTAATCCATTCTCATTCCGCCGGATGAACACGATTCGAACAGCACCGAAGGAAATCGTCTTTTAATCGAGTCTATCCAGCAAAGATACGCCGCGGCATTCTCTTTCAATCCTTCGCAGAAACCGCCGTTATCGCAATCGACGCCGACGCCGAGATCTTCGTTATAATCGAGTTTGACGTAATCGGCTCCGTAATCTTCGACCATCCGACGAATCGTTTCGGTCATGTATTCGACGACTTTCCGTCTACGGTAATCGAGAAAATATCTGCCTCTTACAAGAATTTTTTCTCCGTTTCTGTGTAAAAAGCAATCTTCGCCGTAATAATCGAGCATATCTTCGCATTTGCAACCGACTATTTCCGGCTCTATCCAAAGCCCGGCTTTCATCCCGAGCGAACGGATATAGTCTGTCGTTTTTTTAAGGCCGCCCGGAAATCGGGCGTGACTTTCTCTCCATTTTCCGACGTACGGATAAATGACGTTTCCGTCGACTTCGTCGTGCCAACCGCAATCGATCACGTAATATTCGACGCCGAGTTCCGCTATGCGCTCCGCCGCATTTCTCGTTCTGTTTTCGTCCGGCGAATCCCAGGAAAGGTGCATATATTCGTTGAATATGACAGGCAGATTTTCGTCGGCGGAGCATTTACCCGCTATACGTCTTCTGTAATCCGTCAACGAACTCAAAACGCCGTTCACGCTTTCGCCGAACGCCAATACGAAAGTTTCGCTCCGGTAAGTTTCGCCCGGTCCGAGTGTTTTATGCCAACCGTTAAAAGCGGAATTCCCGCCGTCGAGGCAGAGATACAGTCGTTTATTAACGTCGCTTATCTCATAGTACCAGGAATTGTTCGAGTTAATCTGAAAGGCGAGATACTCTTCTTTGCCGAGTTCGAGTATTCCGAACGGTAATTCTTCTTTCGTAGACCATGAGCCGACGTTCGTTCCGGAAACCCTTGCCTGCCCGATGCTTGCCAGCGCAGACAAGCCGTAATCGAACAAAGTTGCGGTTCTCGGCTGACACTCGGCGTGATGACTCTGAATAAAACGCGTATAACGGATTTTATCCGTATCGTCCACGGTTTTGTCAATTCCGTAAAGAAAACTCACGTTTTCGAGCGTAACGGGCTTATCTGTTTCGTTTTTAACTGACAACGACACGGAAATCGCCCCGCCCGACGAGCATTTTTCAAACTCGGCTTTTACCGAAATTATATCGTCTTTTTGAGTTACGACCGCTTTGTCGCCGTCTTCCTCGTAACTTACGAGTTCGAGTAATCGACTTTCGGACGAGCATACCAGTTTTGCTCCGAGTTTATACGGGCAATCTCTGCCCGAAATGCCGACTTCGACGAATTGCAATCCGTTTATCGTCGTTTTTTTATCCGCCGTTACGAAATTTAATCGTCCGAACTTTCTATTTTGCATATTTTCTCCGTTAATTTAATGGTAAAAAGTCTACGACACGCGGCTACGCGCCGACGAAACGTTACAATGCGAATTCGTCGTCGCGTAAAATCCACTTTCCGTCGGTAAAATCGGGAAACGCCACCGGGGCGTTAAGTTCTATCGATTGTTCCGACAGCACCGAAACAGCCATCCACGTAGCCATATCGTAAACGTCTACGGGCATTTTCCCGCCGTTTTTCAAAGCGTCGAAAAACGCGTCTGTAACGATTTTGTCTATATCCGAATGTCCGCCGATTTCGTTTACGTTTCCGTTCCAGATTTTGTGGTCGTATTTTTTATAATATTTCCGCACGTTATTGAACTGCGGGCGCCAGTCGTAATGTTCGCCGGGAAAATCTTTTTCAAGAAAAACCGACTGATTTTCTTCGCAGACGACGCCTTTCGTTCCCTCGACGAGAAACGAACGGGAATAATACCTTGCCGCCGAAGTCGAAAGTCTTATATCGACGGTTTCGCCGTTGGCGCATTTAATAACGGTCGTTACGACGTCGCCTTGCAGAAAATTTTTACCCGCAAGCGAGGTTACGTTCTTTTCTTTTACGTATTCGCCCATGCCGACGCTCTTCGTACTTACCGAATATAAACTCGTAAAACGGTTACCGCAATTTATACCGAGTAATTTAGCGATAGGTCCGATTTCGTGCGTAGGATAATTTTCGCAATTTCTGCGCAGATATTGCTGCAAGCGATAGTGGTGCTTTTCCTCTCCGCCGGTAACTTCTTCGCGCAGGTCGTGCCTGTAAGCCCCTTCGCAATGGACGATTTCGCCGAGAAGCCCTCTGCGCTTGAGTTCGAGAGCGAGAAGTTCGAGTCTGCCGTAACAGCAATTTTCGAGCAACATTATCGGCGTTTCGGTTCGTTCGTAGCATCTTACGAGTTCCCAAAGCGATTCCAGACTATAACCGCCGCCGACTTCGCAGCCGACCGCGATTCCGCGTTCCATCGCGTAAACGGATACCGGAATATGATCCGTCCACGCGGTAGCGACTATAACGCAGTTACAACCGCTTTCGTCAAGACATTTTTTATAATCGGTATAAAGCGACGGGGTAATACCGTCGTCTTTTTTTACCTTTTCGGCAAATTCTTTCAGTCGGGGTTCGAAAGAATCGCAAAACGCGACAATCTCTACGTCTTTTCTTTCCCTTATTGCCGCGTAGTAAAGGCGCATGCCTCTTTGCCCCAAACCTATCAGGGCCGCTTTGAATTTCCGAATATTCATATCTGTTCCTTTCTTTTACGAGGACTTATATCCGACGAAATCGAATCGGCGGAAAACCGTGGTTTTAATCCCTTGTTTGCAAACGACTTATACGTTTTTCTCATAGCCATTAGAGATTTGAACCAATCGAGCCTTAAAGTCGTCGACGGATAATAGCGGCGTTTTCGATTTCGTATAACGCCTCGTCGCCTTCCTCGTTTTCGGGTAATAGACTATCTTAAAACCGTTCTGCCGTTTTTGCACGATATAGTAAGGCGAACTTTAAGCGTACGCATGAGTTCTCTCGTTTCAAGCGTTTTCAGGCGGCTTACGGTGCCGTAACCGTTACCGTCGTCGCAATCGAAAACGTACGTCGGCGCGCAATACAGACATACTTTCATCGCTTTAAGCGACTTATAAAAGTTGTTGCTTACGCCGTTTTGCCCGTGATGCCCCATCTGAACGACTTCGCAGGTTTCCGCTTCCGATTTGAAATATTCGTCCTTTATAAGGTCGTCGCCGTAAGTACCCATATCACCGAGAAACAAAATACTCTTTTTCGGCGTCTCGAATTTGTAAACTACAGACGAATCGTTGGGCATATTCGACTGCTCTCTGAAGTAAGCCTTATTCAGAACTTTGACTTTAAGGTCTTCGTCTATAACGTATTCGTCCCGTTTCGCGGGGGTTATAACGTTGCCGATTTTGGAACGGTTATTCGCAACCGCTTCTTTGAATTCCGCCACGAGATGATTGTCTTCGTCGCCGTAGGCGTTCAACACTTCGTCCGAAACGTCGAAATCGAAATACAGATTGCGGATATAAATATCTTCTTCGTTCAGAATACGCAAAACGGAATATACGTGATCGCAATGGTAATGCGAAACGAACCAATAATCGACCTCGTTTTTATAAGACCTTATAAGATTAAGCACCGTATCTTTATCTTTGTAGTCGCCGCCGTCCATCATAACGATTTTACCGTTTTTCGTAACGAGCATAAAACCTTCGGTCTGATTGACCTGCGGCTCTATCTGGTAAAGAGTTACGCCGCCGAACATGTCCGACTTGTCGTAAACGTCGTCCGAAAAAGCGACTTTCGACAGATTTACGGTTACGCCTTCGCCGTTTTTAACGCCTACGAACACACATTTTTTGCCGTCCCTGACGTAAACGGTAGCGTCGAACAATAAATTCTGCCATTTTCTTATTCTGAAACCGCCGTCTATATACTCGCCCGCTTCGTTTACGAAATCGGCGGAAGCGTATTTTACGCCGCTCTGGTCGAGCCTTACGGTAGTTTCAAAATGCACTTTATCTCCGAAAGAATATTTATCGAGTTCGGGCGCGGTGTACCATATCCCCGACAAGCCGTTATCGGCAGGAGTGATTTTAAGGCTGTTGCCGCCGCCCGTACCGAGCGTATCGACTACGCATTCCGTATTCACGGTCGATTGAACGTTTTCTTCTCCCACGGAGATATTATCTTCGGCTTTCACTTTAAGGTTCGCTCCTCCGACGACGAACAACGCGCACAGCGCCATTGCCGCCGTTTTTAAGATTTTATTTCTCATTGCCTTTTACCTCTCTTTGCAAGCAAGACCGCAAAACCGATTGCGAACAGCGAAACGCCCGCGCCTGCCGTCGCGCCGCAACCGCTCTTTTTAGCAGGCTCAGGCGTTGGCGTTGGGGCTTTGCCTTTTCCGTATACGGCGTAACAAATGACGTTATCGGTTACGTTTTCGTAACCCGAAGTATACCCTTTAAGGTAATAACCTTCCTTTTCGGGAGCGTCGGGCAAGGCAGCGTAGTTATATATGCTCACTTTTTGTTTGGCGATAAGTTCGCCCTCTTCGGTCATAAACGAAACGGTATAAATGAGTTTATCCGATTTTTCGATAAAGCCGTTGCCCGTTATTATCTTTTCGGTCTGATCTTTATTGTTGTCAAAGGTAGAAGTAACGGTTTTCTTTCCGCCCGTCATTTCGAAATTATCGATTATGCAGGAAGCCGAAACCTGTTTTTCGGATTTAAGGTAAATACCGAGATATCCGCCGAGGCAATTCGTAACTTCGGAAACCTTTGCGTATTTTTCTTCGTAAAAACCGCGTTTTGAAACGGTAACTTTACCGCCCGCGTAGGCGAGTTTATAATTAAACCCGCTTTCGAAAGCGTATTCTTTCATATCGGTATCCGTAAGATTGGAAGTCGGTTGCGTTTGAGAAGTAAATACGCCTATAGAGCCGTTATCGATAGTTTTAAGCATATCGAAAGTAAGGGTTTTGCCCTCGGCGAATATAACCGAAACGCCGTCTTTTTCCGTGTCGCCGCAAGCGGTCATATCGAGCGCGTAATTATTGCGCAACGTTACCGTATCGGCGGCTTTTGCGTTTACTTTCGTATCCGACAGACACGCGAATATCGCGCCCGCCGAGAACAGCAAAGCGAAAATTATCTTTTTTATGATTTTCAGGTTGATTGATGTCGGCATTTTTACCGTCCTTATCAGAGCGCCATACCCCCGACTTACGCCGAGGGCATAACGCCGTTATTCGTTTTAATTTATCGCTTTTCAGCCGCGTTTCTTTTTGAATACGACGGCAGCGAAGCCGAGCGCGGTAAGCATCACGCCGAGACCGCCGACAGAGCCGCCGCAACCTTTTTTAGCAGCCGCAGGCTTTTGGGCGTAAGTTATAATGATATTTACGTCGCCCGTTACGGTGAGTTCCGTAATTTCGGTCTCGCCGTTTTTAATCGTCATATTATATCCGTCTTCGGCGTAAGCGGAGAAATCTACCCTTCCGTTATATTCTACCTGCAAGGTAACTTCGTCCTTTTCAAGTCCGACGAAAGTTATCGTAACGGTGTACTTTCTCGCGGTTTCGGTGAATTTGGCAACGAGAGTTACGTCGCCTTTAACCGTATCCGCGTCGAAATTCCACTTCGTTTCGCCGTTGTACCAGCCGTCGAAAGTATAAACTTTATCAACTGTCATATCTTTGGTCGGATCGCTTTCGGGCTTGGTAAGTTTTTCGCCGTAAGCGACTTTAACGGCTGCGGCATCGCCGATGATTACGTCGTATTCTATCGGTTTAACCGTTACCGCATACGAGCAGTTTTCTTCGGGAAGAGTTTCGGGAAGATTGACTTCGTAATAGTAATGTTCGGGCGGAGTCAAACCGTTTATAGCCGCTTTAAGCGCGGTAAGTTTGGCTTCGCGGTCGAGAACGTCGTAAGTTATTGACGTAAGAACGGTATCGCCGTTTTTAATTTCTACGGTATAGGTTTTATCTTCGTGCGCCGTACCGTTAAGTAAAATAAACGAATAATTATTGGTAATTTTAATATATCCGCCGGTTGCTCCGCTCGAAATCGTATTTGCCGCAACGGATACTCTTCCGCCGTAATTTGCGGGAACGTTATCGAAATCTATAGTCAACGCCACGCCGCCGTTTTCGCAAACGTAAGACCAACCTTCGGTTTTGGTTTCGCCGACGGTCAACGCAACCGAGCCGTAACTAAGCGAGAACGCGTCGCCTTCCAACGCCGTATCGGTGGTGAAACGAACGAGCCAATCGCTTGCTCTCTGCGCGGCTTCGACGCCCGTCAAAGCGATATCTTTAAGTATCTTTTCACCCTTTACGTTACCGAGGTAGACGTAGGCTTTGAATTCTTCTTTAAGAGTGATATTACCTATCGCAAGTCCTTTCGGGAATACTATTTCGTGTTCGTCGGTTATCTGACTGCACGAAGTAATGCCTTCGCCGAAATACGAATAATTTACGAGAGCCGCGTATTCCGTATTGCCCCCGCCGTAAGTATATTCTACGTTTACGGATTTGCCGTCGATTAAAATCCGGTTGGTTTCTTTTTTCAACGCATTTTCGCTCGTATCGACCTGACCTTTGGTATTAAGCCAGATGAGGTATCTCGACGAACCGTCCTGCGCGCCGCTGTCGTTATCCCAGTATATCGTACGCTCTTCGCTTGTGGCACTCGCGCCGTTATGTCCGAATACGTTGAATCTCAACTCCGAATTGAGTTTTACGTTTCCGAAAACCGTTCCGGCGGGTATCTGAACGAGTACCGTCCTGTCTTCGGGAAACAAATCGAAAGACATAGTCATGGCTATCTTAGAAGTTTCGCCGAATCTGAAATAACCGCTCGTTGCCGACGCGGGGGCGCCGTCGATTAAAATTCCGTCCGCCGCGCCGACGTAACCGTCTTTAGAAGACCAATTGACGTCGTTGGTTTCGACGTAAACGAGAAAATCGCCGTTTGTCACTCTTGCGTGGATAGAGTCTATAGTAGCGTCAACTCCCGTAGGTTCGGCGGCGCGAGCCGTGGTTACGCCCGCGTTACCGGTTACCGTCAATGCGGTAATCCCTGCGACGAGCATAAAACAACACGTCGCCGCAATAAGCAGTTTTTTAAGTTTACTCATATTTTTTCCTCCCATCGCCGTTTTTTATCGGCGAAATTTATTACTTTTTATACGGTATAAGATATACGCCCTCGCCCGCTCCCAAAGCAACCGTCAACTTATTGTTTTTTACGGAAACGGTCTGCGGTTTGCCGTTGCGGTATATTATCGCCTCGTTACAATCGATAAAGTTAAGGGTAACGTTTGCCGGTTTGTTTCTGCCCGGATCGCCGTAGTTTACGAGCATATATCCTTCGTTTCCGCCCTCGTCCGAAAACCTCGATATAAGCGCGTTATGATCGGCTGCGGCGGATTTGAGAACGTCGAAATCTTCGGCGGTTATAACCGCTCCGTCGATTTTCGCAAGGTATCTCATCGCCTTGTCGTCGGTGTCCTGCTCTTCTTTCGTCGCGCTCTTTACCGCTATCGGCATAACGCCCGCGAAAGAAACGGATTTAAGAACTTCGTCTAAATCGCCGATTAAGGCGTTAGCCTTCTGCACGGCGTAATACACGCTCGTGCGTTGGTTGTTTTTATCGAGCATAGCCACGTTATCTTCGGTGAACTCTATATCGTCTGCCGGCGGCATGGAATAGGTAAACCAACTGAAATCGGTAAATCCGAACGCCGCGTTGACGTAAACTTGAAATTTACAGTCGTTTTCGGTCGGCGCTCTTCTCGGCGAATTAGACGGCTTTATTCCGTAACTCATCGACTGCATTGCGATATGAAGCGTGAGTTCGGGGTGTTTTATCTTCATTTCGCCCATATACGCAAGCGAACGAAGCCATAACGCGTTTATATATTCGTAGCCGTAATTCTGAGAATCGTGGCACGGGTAGATATCCGTAGCCAGAACTCTCGGCATGCCTTCGGGTAACTGCGACAAAACCTTATCGTACCATGCGTTAAGGTACTCCTTGTAATCGGTCGTACCTAAATGTTCTTCGCCGGAGTAACCCGAAAGCATACATACGAAAAACTTTTTGCCCGAATATTTTTCGGAAAAATCGGGGATGACTTCGGCTATCGCGTCGAATTCGTTAATATTCGGCTCGTCGTCGTAATCGATGCCCGCTATCGTATCGTAGAAATCGGTATCGCCGTAATCTTTTACGTTTTTGTTGTAATTTCCGTTGGTATAGCCCATTGCGGAAAGCCCGAACTTCCGGCACTGTTCGATATAAGCCTTCTGACTGTCCGAACCGAATTGCGCGCCGCGTTGTCCGTCAAGACCCGAATCCGTCATAACCGTGTTTACGCCCGACTCTTTAAGCCATTGCCATTGTTCGTCGGATAAATCGGTCGGCGGTCGCCATACCATAATATCGGAAACGCGCGTATCCGCATAAGCGGAATAATCGACGAGCGACGAATAGACGTTGGTCGTTCTGTTCGTCGGGTTGGGCTGATTACCGTTGCCGCCGCAACCGCAGGCAAGCAAGGTGATTCCGCACGCCGCCGCCAAAGCGGTAAATTTTATAGTCTTTTTCTTCATATTATCCTTTAAGTCCGCCTACGGACATACTCGTCATAATCGTTTTACTGAAACTGCCGTAAATTATAAGAACGAATACCGTCATAAACGTCATCGCCGCAAACGCCTGCGGAAGCGCGTCGCGCTGTTCGGCTATCTGCTGTATGTTGTATACGCCCAAAGCGACGGTGGGCTTATCGTAAAGATAAAAATACGGAGTCATATAATCGTTCCACAAGCCTATAACGTTCAATATACCCATAGACACGATAAGCGGCAACGCCTGCGGATACATTATGCTGAAAAACACTTTCAGGTTGCCGGCGCCGTCAAGAAACGCGCTTTCGGCGTATTCCCACGAAATGGAGGCGAAATAGTTCTTATACAGGAGCGTTCCGAACCCCAGTCCGCCCGCGTTCATTATAAAAATGCCTGCCCAGGTGTTTTTAAGTTTCGTAGCGGTCATAAAAGCGTAAGTACTCGCCGTCGCCCCGATTGCCGGTACGACCATGGATACTATTACGAGATTCAACGCCACCGTGCCGAGTTTCGTCTTATACCTTGCCAGAACGTAACCCGTTATGACGGGTACGACCGACTGCAAACCCGTGCATACGACTATGAGTACGAGCGAATTTTTCATCATACCCGGCATAGTCGTTTTTGACTTACCGTATTTCGTCTTGAAAATCGTCAGATAGTTTTCGAAAGTGGCGTTTTTAAGATTCCAGAATTCGTACGGTTTTTTGAAATACGCCTTTTGAGGACGCACGGAATTCATAACCATCCATACCAGAACGAACAGAAACGACAGCGAAAACAACGCTATGCCTACCGTCACGAGTATTTTATAAACAAGGTCGCCCGCGTGAATTTTTCTTCTCGCGATAAAGGTAACGTTTTTCAATACTCTACCTCCTCGACGTATCTGCCCATAATTTTACGCATTACCGTCACGAAAATCATACCGATAACGCCGACTATTACTCCCCACGCCGCCGCAACGCCGTACGCGCCCGCCTTCGTATTGGTGATGACTATAAGCCCCATAGTCGAAAGATAAGGATTGCTCGCTCCCATTAAAAGCGAAGGCATATACCATGCGAAACAGCCCGAAACTATCGATATAGACATAGTGCAGATCGTCGGCCACAAAATAGGCAAAACTATTTTATTGAATATTACCATTTCGCTTGCGCCGTCGAGTTGCACGCTCTCGATTATTCCGTCGGGCACTCTCGCCATGGACGAACCGAAGTAAATGATATTCGTGCTTATACCCGTCCATACGCTGAAAATAAGCATCATCGGCCACGCCGTCTTGCCGTCGCCGAGCCAGCCGCCCGTCGGGATAAGTTTCTGCCAGCCCCATTTGGTAAACAAACGGTTGAGTATCGCGTCTTTCCCGTTTACGAACGACTTGAAAACGTAGCAAAGTACGGTCGCCGATATCATCGCGGGTAAAAACAAAATTATCTGATAAAACCTGTACCCTTTTATCTTACGGAAAATCGCGAAAGAGAATATAAGCGTTATCGGCAGGTTTATAAGCATGCTGAGCGGAATAAGCGACAACGTGTTAAGCGTCGCCCGCCAGTTCATTATCTGCCCCTCGTTTTTATCTATCCCGAATATCGCCCTGAACGCACCCTCGTAATTTTTCCAGCCGTTCCACGCTCCCACTTTCAGGTCGCCCGTCCTGAACGACAAAACGACCGTGCTGACGTTCATGCAGAGCCAGAACACTATAAAATGCACGACGGGCCAGATGAGCACGCAATACGCGAAGATTTTATCGCGCAGAACTTTTTTCTTCATTCCGTCCAAGCGTTTTTTCGTTAAACTTACGCTTTGCATATCGCTCCTTATCGGATGTATCCTTTTTGTCTGAAAATCTGTTCGTATCTTTCTACGAGCGGAACTTTATCGCTCCAACCGCTTCTCTTCGTTTCGTAGTCCGAATCGAGTATCGTCTTTAATTTGTCGCGGGTAACGGTTCCTTTGTACATTTTATCGTAACCCGTAATGATTTCGGGGCGAAGCGCGCCTACGAGATAGTAGAGCGAAGTCGAACCCGAAACGACGTTCTTATACGAAAGAGAAGCCGTTACGTCTTTACTCCACTGCGATTTGTCAAGCCCCGTCATGTCGTACTCGAACGCAAGCGGAGTCTGTATCGCAGAGTGAATTTTTCTCAGATTAGATTCCTCGAACATGAATTTAAGGAATTGTTTCGCTTTGTCTTTATTCGCGCTGTTGCTCGGAATAAAGAAGTATTCGGTGGGATAGTTGATATTCGTAACTATTTCGTTACCGTCCATCGCCGGGATAGGCGCGAAACGGAAATTGAAAGTATCTTCGTCGATATTCGCGTCCATTTCGGATCTGAACCACGTACCCGCGAAGCAAACGAGCGATTCGCCGCGAAGGAACGCCCTGTATCCCTCTTTATGTTCCGCCGCAAGCAGTTGCGGAACGGAAGTAGAAGATTGTCCGTTTACCGGATCGATCGCGTCGTACAACGCTTCGAGGGCTTTGATCCTTTCGTCGCTTACGAACAAACTTTCGTCGATTTCGGTTTGTTCGAAATATTCAACGTATTTATCGTAGTTGGACTGCGCCCAGAGGGTTTTGAAAGTATCGCTGAGATCGAATTCGCCGTTACCCCAAGCCATGCCGTAAACTTTATTGCCGTCGTACTTATAATTCGACGAGGAAACGTCTTTCAATAATTTTACGAAGCCCGTCCAGGTCGTGGGGAACACGTTGCTGTCTACGATATTCTTTTTATAAAGGTCGTCGAGCATATCCTGATTGTACACTATGCCCGTCGGGCAGTACGAAAACTGAACGATAAATCTGTGATCGCCAATCTTACCGAGATTGCGTATAGACGACGCGATTTTGGTATTTATCGTAGAACCGTCGCTATATTCTTCGTCGCACAGATCGGTTAAATCTTCTATCGTGCCGTTAGCCGCCCACTTTACCCAGTCGTAAGTCGCGCCGACCATATAAATATCGTCCTGCGCGTCGTCGGCATCCATATCCTGTTTTACTTTTTCGTCGAGCGACGGGTCGCTGTCGATATTTACGAGTATGCCCGTATTGTCGTAAAAGTCGTCGGCGACGTCGTTAAGGAAGTCTTTGCCGAGCCCTTTTTCGAGAAGCATTACGGATATTTCGCCGTTTTCGCCTTTTTTATCGTTTTTGCCGCTGCACGAAGTCGCCGAAACCGTAGCGCCGACGATCATCGCGCCGCATAAAATCGCAGAAATAATTTTATTCTTCATCTTTTTTTCTCCTTAAAATCATAGGTATAGTCATCGCCGCCGCGAGCGGTAAAATTCCCATAGCGGAAATTCCGCCCTTGCAGCCTTTTTTAACTTCTTTTTTGCCTTTGTTGAATACGAACTCTTCGCCGTAAAACGTGCCGTATTCGTTGGTAATTTTCGCCCTTACGACTATTTCGTAATCGTTTTCGGCGAATATTCCGTTTCCGTCGATTCTCGCCTTACCTTTTACGACTTCGTACTCTATAACGTCGAAAGCGGTGGTCATGTTCGCTTCGCACGAAAGCGTCGCTTTTTTGCCTTTCGCCAATACGGTCTTATTTGCCGTCGTCGTAATCTTCATTTCTTTTACTTCGGAAGTCTTCGCAGGCGCAATCGTAACCATGCTGCCGCCCGCGCCTTCGATAAGTCCGCAGAAGTTCGAACCGAGCCCCGAAAGTTTGTCGATGTTGTCTTCGATTAACTTTTCGCCGTTGACTTTAAGATATACCACCGCGCCCGCAGAAACCTTTTCGTCCGCGATAAAGTAGTCTACGCAACCTATTTCTATTTCGTATTCGGTATCTTTTACGAACGGCGAAGCAATCGACATAGAACCGATTATCACGATATCGTCCGCAATTACGAGTTTATATCCGCTCTTCGCGTTCGTGTTTTTACCGCGGAAAGCAAACGTACAACCGAAGTCGTCGCCGCCGAACTTAATCTTCATTTTTACGGAGTAACCGCCGTTTTTAACGGAAACGTTCGTCGCGTTTATCATCGACTGACCGCTATCCGTCGTATTTCCTTCGATTTTCGTATAGGTTATCGAATTGCCTATCGGCACTAAATCGGATACGTCGTATTCGTCGTAACCCTCGGCAAGCCTTATCTGCGGAGAGTAAAAACTCATCAAGCCGATATCGGTAAGTTGACCGTCAATTTCGCGTTGTTTATCAACGCTCATTACGGTAATATCGGAAACTTCGTTCGTTTCGGGAGCGTATCCGTCGATACGCGCGGTTTTGAACGGAGCCTGATATATCGCCACGTCGCCGTCTTCCGAAACGTTATAGTCGCCGCTCATCATACATTCGGCGTAAGCCATTTTCGTACCCTGCGTAATCTGAACGAAAAATACGAAACCGTCGTTATCTCTCTTATCTTTTTTGTTTACCGCGCCGAACTTTACGAAAAACTCGCCTTTTTCAAACGTAAATTCGTCGTTGGAATAAGATATTATGGAAGGAGACCCCTGCAAACCGTTATAGAAGAAATCGAACCATAAGCATTCGCTTTGTTCGGCGTCCGCAGCCTTGTTGCCCGCATAACGAAGTCTGACCGTGGGCGCGCCGTCCGTAAGCCAATAGTTGCCGTTATCGTAAACGCTTCTCAATTCCAATGCGAGATACACGTCGCCGCCGACGTATTCCGAACGGAACTCTACTTGCGGCTCGGCGTTTTTACCCGAAATTTTAATCGACTGACAATAACCGACAGTACTCGGATCTCCGCTCGTAAATTTAACGTTGCCGTTCGCGTCCTTTTCCGCGCCCGCTTTAAGTTTGACTACGGGAGCCGCAGCGACGAAATCTTCTATTTTAACCGTGTTTATATCTATGGTTTTCTTATCCGTACCTTTCGTCGCTTTTACGTACCCTACGGGAAGATCGGGGATTTCGTCTTCGGTTTCGTATACCGTTTCGTTACCGACCCATACCGTGTAATCTTCGGCAAGTTTATATTCGAGTGTATCGCCGCCGTTCAACACCGAGCCTTGCTTAAACGTCAGGCTGTGTTTGCCTATTTCGGTGGAAGCGGTCGCTCCGTCGATTATATTTTCATAATCGACCAACAAAAGCATAGTCGTATCGCCGTTCTCCGACACCCAATATCCTGCGGAAACGGTCTTTTCGTTATCCGTCCCCTCGTCGACCACACAGGTAAAGTCGCCGCGGGTCTTCGTAGTAAGACTTTCCGCTTCGGTATCGACGTAAATGCAATACCTCGACAGGAAGTCCTGCGAAGCGGAATCGGGATTAAACGCGAAGGTTATATTGCTTTGACTCTTTACGACTTTAAGCGAAAACGAACCGTTATTCGTTTCGATAACCGCGTCTTTCTTTATAGTATAAACGCCGCCTACGTCCGTACCCGCTTTAATCGTTATCGTAGACTTACCCACTTTGGGTACTTCGGCTTCGTAAACGATAATCGCAAGATCTCCTTTCGAATACGACGTTTCAACCGGTTTCGTCGTTCCGTTAATGTCGACCGACATTTCGGGATTGCCGCTTAACTTCGACCATAAATTTTCGTTTTCGTTAAGCCAGATCAAATACCTTCCGCCACCGGTTGTCTGCCATGCGCCGCTTACTTTCGTTATTTCGACTTCTTCTTTTACCGTATCTTCGGCTTTCGCGGTAGTGCGGGCAAAGCCAAGACCGAGCGAAACGAATAACGCGAAGACCGCTATAAGCGCGGCGACGACTACGTTTTTTGATTTGCTTTTTATCATATTTGCCTCCTTAATTCTTCCGTCAAGGGTATCTTCTCGCCGCGAGGCGAGAAGAGGGGTACCCCTCCGCTTTCTGCATTTTTATTATATCATTGCAAAAGCGTAGTGTGTTAGGCTTATTTTTGCAATATTTTTGCATAATCTTATCATATTATTGACAAAAGCCCGTTTTTTTTATAAAATATGGTTATGAAAACCTACGTGTACGAATTTTTGGGCGGCAGAAAAGACGAAATCGCCAGCCCCGTGGATACCCATACCGAATTTGAAATAACCGCGCTTATTTCGGTGTACTACAACAGATTTGCTCCGTCTTTCCGCTTTCAGGGGGAAAGGCATAATTTTTTCGAATTTTATTACGCCGTAAACGGCAACACGGTTACCACGATAGACGATAAAAAATATTATATGTCCGCCGGCGATTATATTATGGTTCCTCCGATGCATTCCCATAGCATGGAACCGCACAAGACGTACGCTACCGGCATATCGGTTTCTTTCGACGCGTCGGGGTACCCCGAAACGGTTTTTACAGGCAAACTGTCGTCGTTCGGCAAACAAATACTGTCAAATCTGATAAATTGTTACGCCAAGAACGTAAACGATTCGGAGTTCCGTCCCAAAGTTCTGCCGTCGCAGAGTTACGAAAAAGATTTCGCTTACGCCCACACGCTGAAATTATGCGTAGAAAATATCGCCCTTATCGCGCTTTACGATTATAATCAGACTAAGCCCACAGAAACGAACCCGCAAAAGAATAAGGACGAACTCGCGATAAAAATTCTCGCTTATTTGGAAAAAAATTATAAAGACAACCCTTCGCTTCAAAAAATTTCGGAAGATCTGAATTACAGCGTTCCGCATATATGCCGGACGTTCAGACGAGCCTATAACGAAACGATAGTCAACTATACGATAAAACTGAAAATCGACGAAGCGTTGAAACTTATCGAACAAAACACGATGTCGTTCCGCGAAATTTCCGACGAACTCGGTTTCGACGGAGTAGCGTATTTTTCGAGAATTTTCAAACAATACACGGGTACCACCCCGTCTGCGTACCGTAAATTCGCGATATACTCTCACCTGCTCAATTCCAAATATCTGCCCTACAACTTCGAACTTTAATTTATTTCAATTAATGAAATCCGTTATGCCAGACAAGAATAATACGAACTTTTTGCGGTCTGTTATGCGAAAAGCGGGAATTATTTACGGAATTTCCGCTTTTTTGTTCTTTTTTGCGCAAACTGTAATTAAAAATTATTTATTTGCGTTTGTTGCTTTTGCAATAGATAAATTTTATCGATATATGTTATAATAAGCACACAAACTAAAGAATAGCCGACCGTGCAGGTCGGACGGAGGTTATATATTATGGACGCTTGGAAAAATTTCGTCGGCGGCGATTACGAAAAACGTATCGACGTACGCAATTTCATACAGAAAAACTATACTCCTTACGAAGGTGACGATTCCTTCCTCGCGAAGCCCACGGCGCGCACCGACGCCCTTATGGCGAAGGTAAACGATTTACTTAAAGCCGAACGCGACAAAGGCGGCGTATTAGACGTAGACACCGAGAGAGTTTCGGGTATTACCGAATACCCCGCGGGATATATCGACAAAGACAACGAACTTATCGTCGGACTTCAAACCGACGCTCCGTTGAAACGCGGTATAAACCCGTACGGCGGTATGCGCATGGCACGCAGCGCGTGCGAACAATACGGTTACAAGGTTTCGGACAAAATCGAAGAAGAATTCAAATACAAGACGACGCATAACGACGGAGTCTTCTCGGTGTACACCGAAGAAATGAGGGCGGCAAGGCACGTAGGTCTTCTTACCGGTCTTCCCGACGCGTACGGCAGAGGCCGGATCATCGGCGACTACCGCAGAATCGCGCTTTACGGCGTAGATTATCTTATCGCGCAGAAAGAAGCCTCCAAAAAGGCTTACGGACTTCGGGATATGAGCGAAGACAACATCCGCACTTTACAGGAACTCGCCTATCAGATAAAAGCCCTGGAAGACCTTAAAGCGATGGCGGAAATTTACGGTTACGATATTTCTAAACCCGCGACCGACGCCCGCGAGGCAATTCAGTGGACGTACTTCGGCTATCTTGCCGCGATTAAGGAACAAAACGGCGCGGCGATGAGCCTCGGCAGAGTTTCTACTTTCCTCGATATTTATATCGAAAGGGATATAAAAGCGGGTATCCTGACCGAAGAAACGGCGCAGGAACTTATCGACGATTTCGTCATAAAACTCCGCATTACCCGTCAACTTCGCACGCCGGAATACAACGATTTGTTCGGCGGCGACCCGACCTGGACCACCGAATCGGTAGGCGGCATGGGCGAAGACGGAAGAACGCTCGTAACGAAAACTTCGTTCCGTATGCTCAACACTCTTTACACGTTAGGCTCTGCTCCCGAACCGAATCTGACGATTTTGTGGTCAACCGAACTCCCCGAAGGATTTAAGAAATTCTGCGCGAAAGTGTCGGTAGACACGGATTCCGTTCAGTACGAAAACGACGACGTAATGCGCCCCGTATACGGCGACGATTACGCTATCGCGTGCTGCGTTTCGGCGATGAAAATCGGCAAACAAATGCAATTCTTCGGCGCGAGATGCAACCTGGCAAAACTGCTTCTCTTTACGCTCAACGGCGGCAAAGACGAAAGATACGGCATACAGGTAGCCCCCGAAGGCAAAAAATTCGAAGGCAAACTCGACTACGACGAAGTAGTCGCCGCTTTCAAAAAATACAGAAAATGGCTGTGCAGATTATACGTGAACACGCTTAACGTTATCCACTATATGCACGACAGATATTGTTACGAAAAAGTCCAGATGGCCCTTCACGACGACGAAGTAGAACGCTTCCTCGCATGCGGCGTTGCCGGTCTTTCGGTTATAACCGATTCGCTTTCGGCTATCAAGTACGCAAGCGTTACGCCCGTTTACGGCGAAAACGGACTTATTACCGATTTCAATATCGAAGGCGACTTCCCCAAATACGGCAACGACGACGACAGAGTAGACAAAATAGCCGTAGAAGTGCTTAAAGGCTTTGAAGAAGAACTTAAAAATACCCCTGCTTACCGCAACGCGAAGCACACGCTTTCCGCCCTTACGATTACTTCCAACGTCGTGTACGGCAAAAAAACCGGTTCCACGCCCGACGGAAGAAAGGCGGGCGAACCTTTCGCGCCGGGGGCAAACCCGATGCACCACCGCGACGCAAGCGGTGCGCTGGCTTCGCTTAACTCGGTTGCCAAAATACCTTACGAATACTGCCGCGACGGCATTTCGAATACCTTCTCGATAACTCCGTCCGCGCTCGGCGAAAACAAAGAACAACGCGTAGACAACCTCGTAGACATGCTGGACGGTTACTTCGCCCAGGGCGCGCATCACCTTAACGTAAACGTTATCGACCGCGAAAAACTCGTACAGGCTATGGAACACCCCGAACTCTACCCCAACATCACGATAAGAGTTTCGGGCTACGCCGTAAACTTCCATAAACTCAGCAAGGCGCACCAACTCGAAGTGTTGAAACGTACTTACCATGACAGAGTCTGACGGAAAAGTTAAAGGCTACGTCGATTCGATATACTGCGGTTCGGGCGTTGACGGCGACGGATTGCGCGTAGTGGTATTCTTCTGCGGTTGCAATTTACGTTGCGGATTTTGCCACAACCCCGAAACGCTGTTCAAAAAAGGCAGAGAAGTCACCGTAGACGAAGTGGTTCAAAGGTGTTTAAGATACCGCGGTTACATTCGGCGCGGCGGAGTTACTCTTTCGGGCGGAGAGCCGTTTTTACAAAAGGCGTTTTGTCTTGCTTTGGTTTCGGAGTTGAAAAGAGAAAACGTAAACGTAGCGATAGAAACCAACGGCAAAATTACCGACGAAGATCTGATCAAAGCGGCAGATTCGTTTATAGTGGACGTTAAAAATCAGGAAACGGACGATCTGTCGGCTTACGAAGAATTCTTATCCGTCTGCGAACGCGAAAACAAGTCGGTAACGCTCACGAACGTGCTTATACCCGAAGTGAACGGCGGAAAAACGACCGAATTAAAAACTCTTAAAGACGCGCACGGGTGCGTAAAGAGAATAAAGTTTTTGCCGTTTCATAAAATGTGCGAAGAAAAATACGACGCGATAGGTCAACCGTTTTTATATAAAAAATATCGGGAAGCCGAAAACGAAGATCTGGACAAGGCTTACGACAGCGTAAAATAATTTTATAAAGTTTAAGGCGACTCGCGGAATTTTCCGCAAGTCGCCTTTAATGTTAAGAAATAATACGATTAAGTTTTATCGGACGTCTGAATTTTTTGCAATTCTCTCTTTACGCTGTCGTATATAGATTTATCGTACGAATTACTTTGTTTTGAATCGATTTCGTAAATCATCGCTTTGCTTTTACCGTCCGACTTGCTTTTTAACTCTGCCTTTACCCACAGGCCGAGCCAACAGGATTTGTTAAACGTAAGTTTCATTTCGAGAACGTACGAAGTAACCTCGAATTTCTTTTGTTCGTTTCCGAGAGATATAAGCCCGTCTTCGTTGACGACTCCCTTACCGTATATAACGTAAACTCCGCTGCCCGATACGGTCGCCGAACATTCGAAATCAACGTCCGCTTCGCTTAACTCGTCGGTAAAGTCGAAAGCCGTAAGCGAAGTTTTAAGCCACGTTTCGGAAACGACGAAAGAGTCGTACATAATCTCGTCTTTCATATCGTAATCGGTCCGCGAATTAGTAGTGACGCTCCATTCCCGATTCGAATCGGGACGATTTGCGCGCACGACGTTATAAGTATCGTCGACTTTTTCTGCGCATTTCAAAAACGTATAATCGCCGTTTTCCGATTGAGCAGATGCGAAAATGCCTTTTTCGACGTCGAAAGTCGTGGAATCGACCGCATAAGAAAACGCATCCTCTAATTCGTTTTTATAAGAAATCTGCTCTGTCTTCGTAAATTTTTCGGCGTTTTTGGTTCCTTGAAACGCCGTGTTACAAACTGCGAACGCCGTTTCGTTGTCTACGGGTTTAGTCTTCGTGTCGGCTTTGTTTTTACATGCGAACGAAGCGAAAGCCGTGGTTGCGATTAAAAGAATCGCGGGGATAATTTTACGGTTTTTTTTCATAAGGTTTCTCCTTTAAGAAAATTTTTCGTCGTCAGACGAAAAAGGGGTACCCCTTTTTTGTTTGTTCTGTATGCAAGACAAGAATACTCAGCGGTAAACCACTCTTCCGGTAGCATGCTCTATGGGGCTACGCCAAAGACCCGGAATAACGGTAAAACACGTTTGCCGTATAGAATAAATCATTCCCCGTAGGTTATGGACGCGGACGTAATATAGCCGTTGCCGCTGCCTATTTTTACCTTGGCAAAATCTGCTTCGCTTCCGCCGTAATTTACGGTTTTTATACCCGTACAACCTCTGAAAGCGTAATCGCCGATCTTTTCAAGACCTTTTCCGAGCGTTATTTTCGTTATTCCGTTGCATCCCGAAAACGCCTGTTCCCTTATTCTTAAAAGCGAATCGGGAAGCGATATTTCGGTTAAATCGGTTCTGTTGAAGAATGCCGAAACGGCTATCGACGTTACGGCGTAATCCCTCGTACCGTAAGTAACCGATTCGGGAACGACGAGCGTTCTGTCTTGCAACCTGTCGAAAAGCAGACCGCTTTTATACGTTTTGGTTACGTCTGTAACTTCTATTCCGTCGTAACGCGAACGTCTGTAAGTTATATCGCCGTACTTACGCGATACCCCCGCAAGCCATATATCGTCGTTTACGTATTCGGCGGTCGCTCTGGCGGGCAAGGTATACAAAAAGTTGACCGCTCCGCTATCGGTACCCGCGGTATCGGGCGTATGATATTTATGATGAGTTAAAAACGTTTCGTCCGTATTAAGAAAGTAGGTATAATCGGCGTAGTCGGACGAATTGCCGTCGTCCCACGTCGGGTCTACCCAATACCAGTTGCCGTCTAATTTAACGAGATTCCACGCGTGCCCGCCGGAATCTCTGCCGTAGTTATCCAGCCCCTGTCCCGTTACGAAATAATTGTCTATCCCTAAAAGATTGAGCGCGAGTTGGTACGTTCTCGCGTAGCCCTCGCACACGACGCCCTTCTTTTCGGCGACGCCGATAACGTTATGCGCCCACGCTTCGGCAGACGGTTGACCGCTCTGATTATACGCGTAGTCTACGTCCGAAATTATAAGATCGTGCAGACACATAATCTGCTCGTAAGTCGTAGTCTGTTTACGCGCTTCGTAAAGATATTTCGACATCGTTTTACGGATACGATTGAGTTTAACCTCTCTGTCGCTCGCTTTCGCGTACGCCGCGTCCGTAACGATATAAAGCGAATTCTCGGAATAGTAAACGGACGTGTCGAACCAATATGCAAGCGGATTATCGTCGCGGAAAGTTTTCCACACGGCGATCGCTTCGTCGGTTGTAAGCCCCGAATAGTTTACTTCCGCAAGCACGTATGCGTATTTATTGTTATAAACCTTCCGATAGTCCGCGTCTTTATAAGTGTCGTACGTCTTATAAACCCTTTCGAGCGAATTGTACAACGCGATTTTTTCAGTCGAATTATCCGCCGTCGTAAAATAAGTATAGCCGTGCGACGAATTGCCGTCCGACAAATCGACCAACGGTATATAAGACGGTAATTCTTCGTCTACGTAATCGTCGGAAGGTTGCTCTTCGGGATAGTTTTTCGTCGGGTCGTCTACGACGTTATCGATAATATCGGATATGATACTGCACGACGACAAGCATAAAAGAGCGACTACCGTCAACATTAAAATAAAATTGCGTAATAATTTTTTCATATCAAATCTCGATTTTTTTGTTTATATACTCCGCGGCAAGCCACCCTTCCGGGAGTATGCTCTCCCGTTGAAGCGGGAGAGGTGGCGCGCGTAAGCGCGACGAAGAGGGGGCGACCTGCCTAGGGGGCTTCACTGCGTTCAGAATGACACGAGTATTGTCATGTTGTCAATAGCGAGTTAAATAACTTGCTTGCAAGGGTTATTTAACGAAGATATTCATAAGGCGATTGCAATTGTGCAACAATTGTTAGCCACAGGTGATTGTGTTTGAACTCGGTCTTGCGCCGTGTTTTCAGGCTAAT
>OGFF01000163.1_pt1 | contig 99584 bp, 64 predicted proteins | sample 1570751 | NCBI WGS metagenome assembly OGFF01 (sample SAMEA2581951, study PRJEB24529) | metagenome | biome: Human gut stool | place: China | collected 2011 | reverse complement strand
AAACTCCAAACGGAGAATTCAAGGATATAGCTCATCCAATCAATGCTGAAACAAGAGAGAAAGTTCAAAAAGCTATATTAGAAGCTTATGAAGCTCCTGAAACAGAAGAATCAGCAGAATAATAAATACAATCCCCTCAATAATGAGGGGAATTTTTTTGCTTATGTGGGACATTTTGTACCGGGTACATTTTGTCCCTTGGGTAATTTTGTACCGGGTACATTTTTGCCCAATTTAAGTTCTAAAATGAAAAAGCATGCCATATACATTAATAAACAAAAATGTAGAGGAGGTTTTTTCATGGAAATAAACATAACAAAAGAGGCTTTAAATGTAAAAAAAGTTATATGTGAAAAGAAAGAAATTATAAATATTCAAGGGGACATGATAGTGCCGGACTCAAAGCCAGATATATTAAATACGATAAATACAAGTGGAAATGTATGTATATACAAAAAAGAAGTAATGGAAGAAAAAATAAAATTAGATGGAAATATTTTAGCATATATAATGTACTTAGCGGATGCCACGGAAGATACTACTAGAGATACTACAGGCGATTCATTTTTAGAAAAAGGGATTAATACAGAAAGTGCAAATATCACAGTAGATAAAGAAATAAAGACATCTGCTATTAGCGAGGGAAGTACAGATGCAATCAAAAGAAACAGAATAAACAACATAAGAGGTCTAAACACAAATCTTGATTTTTCAGAAAGTTTCAACATACCGGAGTTAAAAAGTGGAATGAATGTAGATATAAATTCATCAATAAAATTGATAGAATGTAAAATAATAAATGGTAGAAAAATAGGAATAAAAGTTACATTAGAAATAAATATGAAAGTATACTCAAAAGATACAGTTGACGTAATTACAGATTTGAATGATAAAAATATACAGGTTCTTAGTAAAAACATGAGAATTAATTCTTTATTAGGTGAAGGAACAACAAAGGCATCAATAAAAGAAAATATTTCAATTCCAAACACTGATAATTTGGCTGAAATACTAAGTGCGCAGATGAGTTTAGTTGATAAAGACATCAAAATAAGTTATAACAAAGTACTGGCCAAATCAGAAGTTGAGATAAAAATGGTTTATTTAACAGAAGAAGGACAAATATGTAAAACACAAAGTAGGGTGCCATTAGTCGGATTTATAGATATGCCAAACATCAAAGAAGAAAACATATGTGAAACGTCGTATGTAACAAAAAATATGATAATAAAGCCAAATTCAATAGAAGAGCATTCTGTATATGTTGAAATGGAAGTAGAAATTTCTTGTATAGTATATGAAGAAAAAGAAATCAAAATAATTCAGGATATGTATTGTCCGGGGAAAAAAATGAATTTTGATACATTAATGATAAACACAATAGCAAATAAACAAAGTAAGAAAAATATATGCAGTATCTGTGAAAAGGTTAACATTCCAGAGATAGAAACAGGAAACATTGTTGACGTAATAGTAAATCCTATAATAAATAAAGAAAGTAGATTGAATGGAAAAATAATTTTCGAAGGTGAAGTCGAGCTAAACTTCATTTTTACAGACAGATCAGCAGTAGGAATTAACACTAAAAAAATAACAATTCCATATGAGCAATCAATTGATGAAATTGATACATCTAATAATTGTAAGGTAGAAACAACAGTAGAAGTCAATTCTCAAGAATTTTTAAATCAAACAGGTGTAGTAAGTTCAAACGTAGATTTGAATTTTAAAACAGATACATATAAAAATCTAGCAATACCAGTAATCAGCAATATAACAATGGAAGAAGAGGATAATATGGAAGATTATAGTGTAATCATATATGTTGTTAAAAGTGGAGATACCTTGTGGAAAATAGCAAAAAAATTTGGTAGCACTGTTGAGGATATTGCAAGAGTTAATGGAATGAAGAATCCAGATAAAATCAATATTGGAGAAAAAATTTATATTCCGAAATATGTGCTAAAAATAACAAAAGAACCAATTGCGATTTCGCAAAATGCTTGACGTACTCAAATATCTAACTCCAAAATCATAATGATGTTAAATTCTAAAATTAAATAATCAATATAGACTTGTTTTTATATAAAGTAAAAGGAGAATGGCTAGTGGGGAATATAGGAAAAATATATTCAAGAAAAAGATTTGTGGTAACAAATAATATTGATAATAAAGCAGGAAGTGAAACTGAAAGTAAAATTGGTAGAGAGAAAAGTAATGGAAACATCGGAAATCAGCATAGGAATGGATTCAGCAATAAATATGAGAAAGAAAAAAACAAGTCAAAAATTCAAATAATCAAACTGATTATAATATTAATAATAGTTTTAACAGTAATTCAAATGATAATCCAACATATGGAACCAGTGTTTGAAGAAATGTGCAATGAAAAAATAAAAACACTAGCAATACTAATAACAAATCAGCAATCAACAAAAGTAATGAACAAATATCAGTATAACGAATTGTACACTGTGGAAAGAGATACTAATGGGAATATAAAAATAATAAGATCCAATGTGGTACCTATAAATAACTTGATTTCAGACCTGACAGAAAATATTCAAAAAAAATTTGAGAAAATAGGAAAACAAAAGATTATAATACCATTAGGAAATTTATCAGGATTATATTTTCTTTCAGGAAGCGGACCAGAAATTTCATTTGGTGTATCTGTAACTGGAACGGTTGATACTGAAATAAAAAGTGAATTTATAGCTCAAGGAATAAATCAGACTTTACATAGAGTGTACGTAAATTTTGAATGTCACATGAAAGTAATAACGCCTCTAAAAAATTACAAACAAGAAGTGAATAATAAGGTGATTTTAGCAGAACATGTTATAGTTGGAAATATTCCAGACGGTTATTATAATTTTGAAATGTAAAAGGGAAAAAATGTACCGGGTACAAAATGTCCTGGCACGGCAAAAAAGGGAAAAAATGTACCGGGTACAAAATGTCCCAAATTATGAATGGGAAAAAATGTACCCGGTACAATTTTGCCCATTCACAACAATCTTTTAATTAATTTTCTATTAATTCTAATAACTCTTGCAATTTGAGTTATATTAGTACCATTAATAGAGGTGATTTTTTTCAAATCATCTTTAAGTAAATTGATATCTCTGTTTTTAAAAAATAAATTAATCTGACTGATACTTGAAAGATTAAACTTTTTAATAATAATTGATGCTAACTGTGCATCAGATAATTTGTTAATAATTTCGTATTCAACAAAATCTTCAATGTCATCAATATCAGTCATACCAATTGTATAATAAATAAAATCATTTAAGTTATTATTAAAATAATGTAATAATATATTTTTATTAATTATTTTTGCTTCTCCTAGGTATTCTTTATAACTACTCCACTCGTATTTTTGCGTCAATGAAATGCCAGCATTTTCAGGATTTCTATGAACATATCTGCATAATTCTAAAAAATATTTTTGATTTTCAACAACTTTGCTTTTAAATCTGCCTTGAAATAAGTGTCCAGTTCTTTCATATTTTTTATTGAAATAAGAAACATATCGTATTTGTAAACTTTGAATTGATTTTGACAGAAGTTCATTTGGACATTTAATAACTAAATGAACGTGATTAGACATTAAACAATAGGAATAAATTGCTAAATTAAAATTTTGCTTGGTTGTTAGGAGTTGTTTTAGAAAAAAATCTTTATCGTTATTATCGTAAAAGATATCGTGACCATCTATCCCTTTTAAAATGACGTGATAGATTTGTGAATAAGCGAAATTTCTTGGATATCTACTCAAGTTTCACCTTCTTTCTCCACAAAATGGGATTGAAATAAAATTTTGTGAGCAATAATTACAATGAAAATACGTATTGGATATTGACTGTGTAGATATGATTGGATTTGCTCTATTTTTCTTTTGTTTTTACTTCAGCATAAAAAGTATAACACAAATTCTGGAAAAATACAAGTAATGAATTTGGAGTTTTGGCTGAATTTTGCGTTTTTGATGGACAATTCTAGTTAAAAAAGACAACTCTTATATATAAGAGTTGTCATAGGTTTGAACAATTATTGGTTTATAAGGTTGCTTTGCAAAGACTATAGATTTCATCTGATATAGGCGAGGTTATATAATCTTTCTGCTCTTTTAATTCGAATAATGGAAGAGATTCACTCGACCATGGTAATTTGGTGATAGAATATACCGGTCCGAATTTTCCATAAAAAGTATATTCTTCGTCTATAACCAAAGAAATACCATAATTATCAGTTAATATTTTTTTTATAGCTATGGCATTTTGAGGGGAAAGAGATGTACTGTCAGTGATTTTAAGGTATCCTAAAGGCGTATATAATCTTTGAGGAATACCATAGTAAAATTCAATACCAATTCCTCCATTGTCAATAATCTGGTTAGAGGATGGAGCGATTAAATCAGTGCTTCTTCTACAATGAATTCCCTGATTTACAAGGATGTCGTAAATTTCTTTCCGTGCTCTAAATACGTTGTTCCAATAATTTTTGTTCATGTTCATTTTTTCCTCCTTAGGGTAGTTACCCTTTTTCATAAAGTAATAGTTAAATGTAATGGAGTTACATAAATGTATCTCTTTATTATTATAGAATATTTACATAAAAAAGTCAAGGTTAGATAAAGTTATAAAATATAGCCTAACAGCTTACAAATGTATGATTATAAAGTTGCAAATAATAAAAATAAAAGACAACTCTAATTATAATGTAATGAACAAAAAATAAACATTTTTTGTGTTCAGTTATAAAAAGAGTTGTCTTTGAGTTGGAACAATTATTAGTGATGATAATATGGTTTTATATGAAAATCACTGTAGAATTCATCTTCTACACGAGATTTTTCAGATTCAACATCTTTACAAGAACCATAAAAGTCATCGATTTCTTTACAAAGTTTTAACTTTTCAAAATAATCCATTTTGGTTTCAGCAAAATCGACAGAATCTTCTTGAGATTTGTACTGAAATACAGGAAGAGATTCAGACACCCACGGTAATTTTGTAATGGCATATATAGGACCCAATGATTTTCCATGAATTCTTTCTGCTTCAGAAATCAACACAATACCATAATCAGTTGTTAACCTTTCAACAATGCTATCTGCATTATTACACCATGTGCGTGTTGAAAAAATTGGAAGAAATCCTAATGGGGTATATAATTTTGAAGGTATCCCGAGGTAAAACTCGAGACCTATACCACCATTATCAATAATATGACCATAAAGTGGTGAGATGGAATAAGAAGACTTCAATCCAAAAACACCAAGATCCATCATCAAGTTAAAAATTTCTTCCCGAGCCTTGTAAATATTTTTCCAATAATTTTTGTCCATTTTTCCTCCTTGAGCAATTGCTCGTGTGGTAATGTTTATAACTACTGATGCAAAGAAGTTATATAAAGATACTTATATATTATATATTGTATACATAAAAAAATCAAGAGTATGGAAATCAAAATAGAATGGTATGAAGAAATACGTACAGAATAGAATTTTGCATAATGATATTAAAAATATAATAAATTATAAAAAACTGTCCATAAATTTAATTTTTGAAAAATGTTGTTTTAAAAATAATACTTTGGTATAATGCAAATATAATATCATAGGAGGAAAATATATGGATGAAAAAAAGTATGAAGAATCAATGGAAAATAAATGCAAATGCGAATGTGGATGCAATGGAAAAGATAAATTTTTGGAAGAACTATGCAGTAAATATAAACCAATAAAAGACAATTTGATTCAAATGCTAAATGAGATACAAGAACACTATGGATATGTACCAATGAATGCACAAAAAGAATTATCAAATTTCTTGAATGTACCAATGGCAGAAATTTATGGCGTTGTGACATTTTATTCAAGATTCACACTAAAGCCCAAAGGAAAATACAATATTGCGGTATGTTTGGGAACTGCATGCTATGTAAAGGGATCTCAAAAAATAATGGATAGATTGAAAGAAAGATTAAAAATAGAAGCTGGAGAAACAACAATTGATGGGAAATTTTCAATCGAAGAAACAAGATGTGTAGGAGCATGTGGTCTAGCGCCTGTGTTTACCGTTAATGGAGAAGTTTATGGCAAAGCCACAGTTCAAAAACTTGACCAAGTTTTAGATGAACTAAATTCAAAAGAGTAATTGGGACAAAATGTACCCGGTACAAAATGTCCCAGCACGACAAAAAAGGGCAAAAATGTACCCGGTACAAAATGTCCCGGCACGGCAAAAAAGGGAAAAAATGTACCCGGTACAAAATTTCCCGAAAGGAGAAAGAAAATGAAAAGTTTAGAAGAAATACATAAAATAAGAGAAGAAAAAAGAAAAGAATTAGATTTAAGAGTAAATACGAAAGCAGACACGAGAGAAAAACACATATTAATATGCCACGGAACAGGTTGCACATCGTCGAAGTCACCAGAAATACTAGAAAATTTCAGAAAAATTATAGAAGAAAAAAATATAGAAAATGTTAGAGTAATAATGACAGGTTGTTTTGGGCTATGCGCAAAAGGACCAATTGTAATTATCAGACCGGAAGATACGTTTTATTCAAATGTAAAACCAGAAGATTGCGAGGAGATAATTCAAACACATATAATAGAAGGAAAAACAGTAGATAGACTGTTATGTAAGGATATTGACGGAAGAATTGTCAACAGATTAGATGACCTAAATTTTTATAAGAAACAAAAAAGAATTGCATTAAAGAACTGTGGTGTTATCAATCCAGAGTGTATTGATGAATATATTGCATTTGATGGATATAGAGCACTAGAGAGAGTTCTAAGAGAAATGAATTCTGATGAAGTAATACAGATAATTAAAGATTCAGGCTTAAGAGGACGTGGGGGAGCAGGATTTCCGACAGGAAAGAAATGGGAACTTACAAAATCTTATGAGTCTGACCAAAAATATGTTGTTTGTAATGCAGATGAGGGAGATCCAGGAGCATTTATGGACAGGAGCATTTTGGAGGGGGATCCACATTCAGTATTAGAGGCAATGATAATTGCAGGATTTGCAATAGATGCAAGTAAAGGATACATATATGTTAGAGCAGAATATCCGATAGCAGTTAAGAGATTTCAAAAAGCAATAGATCAAGCAAGAGAATACGGAATCCTTGGAAAAAATATATTTGGAACAGATTTTGAGTTTGACGTGGAAATTAGACTAGGTGCAGGAGCATTTGTATGTGGAGAAGAAACAGCGTTGTTAGAATCAATTGAAGGAAAGCGCGGTCAGCCAAGAGTAAAACCACCATATCCGGCGGAAAAAGGTCTTTGGGGCAAACCAACACTTATAAATAATGTAGAAACATTTGCAAATATAACAAGAATCATATTAAAAGGAGCAGAATGGTATTCTTCAATAGGAACTGAAACATCGAAAGGAACAAAAGTATTTGCACTAGGAGGAAATGTTAACAACATCGGATTAGTAGAAGTACCAATGGGAACAACGCTTCGTGAGATTGTATATGACATTGGTGGAGGAATTCCAAATGGAAGAGAGTTTAAAGCTGCTCAGACAGGAGGACCATCAGGTGGATGCATTCCGGCAGAACACCTAGATACACCAATCGATTATGAATCATTGAAAACAATCGGTTCAATGATGGGGTCTGGTGGATTAATTATAATGGATGATACTAAATGTATGGTATGCTTGGCAAAATTTTATCTAGAATTTACTGTTAGTGAAAGTTGTGGAAAATGCACGCCTTGCAGAATTGGAACGAAAAGGATGCTTGAGATACTAGAAAAGTTGTGCTCAGGGGAAGGATCAGAATATGATATATATAGATTAGAAAAATTGGCTGTAAACATTCAAAAAGCTAGTATTTGTGGATTAGGGCAAAGTGCACCAAATCCAGTAATTAGTACCCTAAAATATTTTAGAGAAGAGTTTAGACAACATGCGATAGAGAAGGAATGTAAAACGTTAGAATGTAAGGCTTTGTCAAATATTACAATAGACCCAGAAAAATGTAAAGGATGTGGATTATGTCAAAAACATTGTCCTGTTAAAGCAATAGAGGGTGAAGCTAGAGAAAAGAGAGTTATTAACCAAGAAAAATGTATTAAGTGTGGCACATGTTTAACTAATTGTCCATTTCATGCAATCGGAAATTAAAAAATGGGACAAAACGTACCCGGTACAAAATGTCCCGGCACAGCAAAAATGGGACAAAATGTACCCGGTACAAAATGTCCCGAAACAAAAGAAGGAGGAGAAATGTCATGAAGATGACAGAAATATTAATTATAATAGTAAACATATCAATATTGATATTACCAATAATAATGCTATTGGAAAATATTATAAAGAAAAAATATAGAATATTAAATATAAGTATGCTTTTAAATATGTTTGCATGGGTATATTTATCATATTTATGGAATGTTAGAAACCCAGGATTTTGGATAAAATGCGATACTAGAGTTTTAACATTAATTGCAAGTATACTGCTTATTGCATCAATAATAACATTTGCATTACAATTAAAAAATAAAAAAAGAAATAAACTTTTAATAATGATTGCAATATTATTTGTATATTACATTATTATGACAAATGACACTACATATAGAGATAGAACAAGAGTTGATTCAGTTGAACAAAAGACTATAAGAGAATATGTACTTCAAGAGCATGTACCATATTTAGCTTTTTTAAGTATAGAAATTGAACTTTTTGTTAATTTACTAAATAGTCATAAATCAATAGAAGAGATGGAGCAAATAGAAGAGGACGAAGAAGAGGAAAGTAAAAAAAGTTAAGACTGGTATAAATTGCCTAGCAAAAGTGGGACAAAATGTACCGGGTACAAAATGTCCCATAGGGCAAAAATGTACCGGGTACAAAATTGCCCAAAAGGAGGAAAAATAGAATATGAAAGAAAATTTAGTAAGTTTAACAATAGATGGAGTAAAAGTAGAGGTACCAAAAGGAACAACAATATTAGAAGCAGCTAAACGTGTCGGTATAGATATTCCAACACTATGTTTTTTAAAAGATATAAATGAAATGGGAGACTGCAGAATGTGCATTGTAGAAGTTGAAGGAAGAAGAGGTTTTGCAACATCATGCATTCAAACAGTTGAAGATGGTATGGTAGTTCATACACATACACCAAATGTGTTAGAAGCAAGACATGTAATATTAGATTTAATTATTTCCAATCATGCAAAAGATTGCTTAACATGTACGCGTTCTGGAAACTGCGAATTGCAAACATTAGCTGTTAAATTTAATGTATTAAAAGTCGAGTTCCCAGGCGAAATGACTAAACATAAAATTGATGATTTATCACCATCTATTGTAAGAGATTTTAATAAATGTATTTTATGTAGAAGATGTGTTGCAGCATGTAAAAATGTCCAGAAAATCGGGGCGATAGATTGCATAAATCGTGGATTTGAATCATGCATTTCTACTGTTGGTGATCACAGCTTAAATGATGTAAATTGTACTAATTGTGGTCAATGTATACAAGCATGCCCGACAGGAGCATTACATGAAAAAGAGATAATTGATGATGTATGGGTTAAACTAAAAGATCCAGATACATATGTTGTTGTACAAACGGCACCAGCTGTAAGAATTGCATTAGGAGAAGAGTTTGGCATGCCAATTGGAACAAATGTGACTGGAAAAATGGTTACAGCACTAAAGAGACTAGGTTTCAACAAAGTATTTGACACAAATACAGGAGCAGATTTCACAATAATGGAAGAAGCAAATGAATTTATAGAAAGACTTAAAGAAAATGATAGCTTACCTATGATAACATCATGTTCACCAGGATGGGTAAAATATATTGAAATGAATTATCCAGAATTATTATCACATCTATCAACATGTAAATCACCACATCAAATGTTTGGAGCATTAATAAAAACATATTTTGCTAAAAAAGAAGGAATTTCACCTGAAAAGATTTATGTGGTTTCTGTTATGCCATGTATAGCGAAAAAGTTTGAAAGACAAAGAGCAGAAATGAAAAATGATGGTTTATACGACGTAGATAATGTTATTACGACAAGAGAACTTTCAAGAATGATAAAACAAGCAAACATAGAATTTGATAAATTGGAAGATAGTACATTTGACAATCCTATGGGAGAGGCAACAGGAGCTGCAGCAATATTCGGAACAACTGGAGGCGTTATGGAAGCAGCATTGAGAACCGCACAAGATACCCTAACAGGAAAAGATTTGCCTAAAATAGAATTCGAGCAAGTTAGAGGTGGAGATGGAATAAAAAGAGCAACTATAAATATTGCAGGAAAAGACATCAAGGTGGTTGCAGCAAGCGGATTGGCAAATGCACAAAAAATTATGGAAGAAATCAAATCTGGAAAAGCAGACTATCAATTTGTAGAAATAATGGCATGTCCAGGTGGATGCGTGATGGGTGGAGGTCAACCTATAAAGAGTTCAAAAATAAGGAGAGAAGTTGACGTAAGGAAACTTCGAGCAGATGCATTATATACAATAGATGAGAAAAGTACAATTAGAAAATCACATGAAAATCCAGTTGTGAAGAAAATTTACGAAGAGTTTTTGGAAGAGCCAGGTAGCTATCGTGCTCATAAATTATTACATACACATTATGTTGAAAGACCGAAATATAAAATTTAGGGCAAAAATGTACCGGGTACAAAATGTCCCGGCACGGCAAAGGGCAAAAATGTACCGGGTACAAAATGTCCCGACCGTGGGCAAAAATGTACCCGGTACAAATTTACCCGAAGTGATGTAATATAAATGTAATATAAATGTAATATAATTACGCGCAAAAATTGTTGACAAACAAAAAAATAGATAGTAAAATAAAACTAAATTGAATAAAAACAAAAAGAAAATAAATATATGAAAGGGAGAAGGAAATGAAAGGAAAAAGTAAAAGAAACAAAAGAAAATCTGAGATGAATGCAATGTTTTTTATAATATTGCTTGCAGCAGTAATGTTTATAATATCAACATATGCGTGGTTCTCAACGCAAAAAAATGTATCAATTACAAATTTACAAGGTACAGTACAAGTTGCGGAAGGACTAGAAATTTCACTTGATGCGTTAAACTGGTCAAATGGAATCGTATTAGGAACTGAAGAAGGACAACTAAGTATAATGGACAATGCATATTCAGGTCATCATAACTTATCACCATCAGAAATGTTACCAGTATCAACATTAGGATTAGTTAGTGGAAGTATGACAGATTTGAAAATGCTTAGAGGAAAGGTAACAAATTCAACAGTAACATCATTAGAAAATATAGCAGTTACGAGTGAATCACAAACAGATCCAGCAAAATCAGATTATCCTGGATACTTTGCTTTTGATGTATTCCTAAAAAATGATTCTAAAGATACTTCTCATGATGACATATTACAATTGAATTATGATTCTTCATTAGAGCTTTTAGACTCTTCAAAAGCAACAACAGGTTTACAAAATACAGCCAGAGTTGCATTTGTAAAATATGATGGAACATCTGATACAGTTGCTGATCAAGCAACAATACTTAAAGAAACAGCAGGAATTGGTGTAGGTGCTTCAACATCATATATATCAGATGTTGCAATATGGGAGCCAAATTCTAATGCTCATGCAGATTACATAGTTGAAAATAACAATAAAATAAAATGGTCAACTTCTGATGCGTCAGCATATGCTACAAAGCTATTAAAAGATGGTAAATCAAAAGGGTTTGATACAAATACTCAATTACCTACATATTCTTTAAAAGAAAGTTCTGTGGGAAATACTATAAATGACATATATAAATGGGATGGAACAGAGTCTCAACTTGCAAAACAAAATGTTTTACAAACAAAATTAACAACAAAACAATCAACAGAAACTGACTATGCTCTAGAAGATGGTGTTCAAGATCTAGTAAGTACAAATGGTGATGGAACAACAAAATTTGGAATTGCACCAAGTAAAGTTTCTAGAATTAGGGTTTATGTATGGCTAGAAGGTCAAGACGTAGACTGTATTAACTGGGCTTCTCATGGTGGAGGAATAAAAGTAAATATTGGTCTAGTTAAAGGTTCAGTAGTAGGATCAAAGGGAGAAGCAACTGAGTAAAATTTAAAAATAATATAACAAATACAGTCCGATGTGCATTTCGTTTAGAAATGTATGTCGGATTTTTAAAGTCGAAATTGGGACAAAATGTACCGGGTACAAAATGTCCCAAAATGAAAAAGGGCAAAAATGTACCGGGTACAAAATTGCCCAAAATTATTACAAAAATATTACAAGATGTAATTAAAATGTAACAAAAAAGGTATTGAGATTAGGTGGAAAATGATGTATAATTAAAGAAATAATGAACGATAAAATACAAAAGACTGGAGGTTAAAATGGCTGGAAAAACATTGAAAGAAACAAAAGAAGCAGAAAAAAAGAAAACTAGAAATAGTTCTAATGCAATAGAAGAAGAGAACATTTATAAAATAGACACAAATGACAGTATAAGAAAAATAGAAGAAGATGACGACGAAATTGATGATATCTTTGGAAATGTTAATAAATGGTTGAAAGATGCTGAAAATGAAGTTATAGAGAAAAAAACAAGAAGAAAACTTGCAAAAATAGAAGAAGGAATAAAAAGTAGTAAAACGACAAAAACAGCAAAGTCTAAAAATAGCAAAAAACAATTAGAAGTATCTGACGAACCAGAAGAAATATCAGACGACATAGAAGAAACAAATATGATGAAAGCAATTGACAATGTAGAAGACGACGATGAACCAGTTAGAGTTGTGCCAACAAAAAGAACAAGAAAAACAACAAAAACGAAAAAAACAGAAAAAAAGACAACCAAAAAAGCAACATCAAAAAAAATAACAGAAAAAGAAAAAGAGACGGAAAAAGAAACAGAAATAAAAATTGAAGCCAACCAAGAAAAACCAAAAGTAACAAATGAAATAGAAGATGTAGAAAATAAATGGCAACCAAGTGAAATAAAAATACATACAGAAAATAATTTAACAGAAATAGTATTAAAAGAAAATTCCTATAAAATAGAATTACAAAAAACAGAGTATAATATATATACAAATCAAAATGAAACATCATATTTAATAGTAAGAGAACCAATATTAAAAATAATTACAAAAGAGGGATATATACTTTTAGAAAAACATGGAGAAGTCTATGAAATAACGACAAACCAAGATTTTAAAATTAATTATGTAATTGACAATTTAGAAAGAAGAAATAGTGAAGTTAATTTTAAGCTTACTAATTTAACGGAAATCTTTGCATATAAAGATGGATTAGTGTTTGAAATTGACGAAGAAAAAGTAATAGAAAATAACTTGGAAGATAATAATACATTAGTAATATCAGAAGAAGATGGAAAAGTGTATTTACCATATTCTAAGGATGAAATTAAAAACGAAGTTTTACAAAATAAAGGAACGAAAATATCTGAAGTTATTGAAGATAAATATATATTGCCACTAGACAAGTATAAAAATTCTATGAGAGCACGCTTTAGAGAAGGATATAATTTGATGTATAGAAAAGAAGGAAAGTCTAAGAGAAGTGCTATAATGCTAGGAATAGAGCTGATGTTTGAGACAAATTTGCATCCAGCAATAATTTCTGCATGCAAAAATTTGGAAGAACTAGATATCTACCTTGATTGCTTGGAAGACAATGAACTAGAAAAGTTTTCTTGTTTTAAGATTATTTATAAAAGCTTGCCAACACTTAGAAAAAAAGCAAAATTTCAAGAATATTAAACGGGACAAAATGTACCCGGTACAAAATTGCCCAAAAAAGAAAATGGGACAAAATGTACCGGGTACAAATTTGCCCAAATATATTGAAAAACAAAACAAAATATGTTAATATACAAATAATACTAATTTTAGTATGTTTTATTAATTAATTCTGTGCAACACTTTTCGATGCACAAAAAATTAAATTTCAAGAATAATTAAATTCAAAAAATTAAATCTTTTGATTACAAAAAAAGAAAATTGAGTAGGCAAATTCTAGAGTTTTGCCCAAAATGCAAAAAAGCTTGGGCAAAAACGGGACAAAATGTACCCGGTACAAAATTGCCATAAATTTACAACGAAAGTGAGGTGATAAATGGTTGCAATTAAAACAAGCAAAACAAGTACAGCAAACAAAACAACTGAGGATAGTTTCAGATGAAGACATGTTAATTTATAAAATATACTTTTTTAATGAGCTAGAAAAAGTTGGATTAAGAGATGAAAAAGTGTATTACAAACATGACAAATCATTTAAATTTATATTAGCAAGCAAAGAAGAAATGGCAAGATTTTTGAGTGGATTCTTAGGAGTAGAAATAGAAAACGAAAAGCTAGAAGAACAGAAAACAGCATTTATAAACGAACATTTTAAAAAAAGTGAATCAGACATAATATACAAAATTAAGGATACAGAAATATATTTCTTGATAGAACATCAGTCAAGAGTAGATAAAAGTATGCCGGAAAGAATTTTAAAATATAGTTTAGCACTAAGAGACGCTATAAAAAGAAATGCTGAACAGAAAAATACAAAAGACCAAATAAGGCTGACAGTAGTGCCAATTGTTGTTTATACAGGTTCTAAAAAATGGAATGTGGAAACTGATTTTTGTGGCTTGCAAATTAATAAAGAAGAATATCAAAAATATAAATTAAATCAAAAATATGAATTTTATAAAGAATTTTTAATAAAACAAAAATATAAGTTAGTTGATGTAAATCAATATAGCAAACAAGAATTAATAAATAAAAATACTAAAATGAGTAATATGTTGATAATAGAAAAATGCAATACGAAAGAGGAACTTATAAAAACACTGTTAGATTTAGTAAAAATAACAGAAGATAAGAAAATGCTGAAATGGTTAGAGAAAGTAGTTAGATATATACTGCCAGATATGCTTGGAGAAGAAAAAGATATGATATTAGAAAATATAAGAAGAAAAGAGGTGGGGAACATGGAATATTATGATAATGGCTGGTGCTCAAGGATTACGAGGAATGAGAAAAGAAAAGAAGCTAGACTTATAAGAAAAGGAAGGAACGAGGGGATTATAGAAGGAAAAATAGAAGGAAAAATGGAAGGAAAAGCGGAAGGAAAAAAAGAAGGAAAAAGAGAAGGAAGAAAAGAAGGAAGAAAAGAAGGAATACTAGAAATTATAAAAAATATGTTAAAACTTAACCAAGATGAAAAAACAATTATGAAATTTACGAATGCAAAACAAGCAGATATAGAACAAGCAAAAAAAGAATTGCAAATGTTGTAAACGGGACAAAATGTACCCGGTACAAAATTTCCCACAAAACGAAAATGGGACAAAATGTACCCCTAAATTTTACACAAGAAAAACAATGAAAAAAGTGCCAAATCTGGCACTTTTTTTTATAAAAAAAATAGTGAAAAATGTTGAAAAAAAAAGTATATTATGATATAAATATAAGGAGAAAAACTATAGAAAAAATGAGGCAAAAAATGGAGGAAAAAAATGTTAAAAAATAAGATAATTGTTAAGAAAATTAGAAATATATTTATATTATTAATGGCGATAATAATAATGCTTGGAGCGTACCATAATATAAGGAATTCCAAGGCGGAAAACGTAATACAGGTAGAGTTAGAAGTAGCTGATAAAAGTAACATTTTATCGGCTCAAACTATAATGGTAGATGCAACCGAAACAAGTGATGGAAACTACCTTGTAAGTTTACCAATATCTGTAAATAAAAACATAGTAACTAAATATTATACGTCAAGTGGAGAAGAGATAGAAGTTAATGTGGAAAATAATCTAGCAACTGTACAATTGACAGATGAAGAAGTTAAAAACAAAAAAGTTCAATTGCAAACTGATTATGATACAAAAGAGGTTAAGGATACAAAGAGTGGAGAAAAGAAATTATTATATAAAAGGTTATTAACAAATGAACCCGTAACAGAGGAACATGATGAAACTTCAAAAAGTAACGAAGCTACACAAAGCAATTCTACAACTAAGAATGAAACAACAACACAAAAAGAAACAGAAAAGCAAGGCGAAAACAAAAATACAACACAAAGTAGCCAAAATACTGACAATACGGAAAATGCAGAGAATCAAGATGTAATTGCAACAGGCTATATGCCAATTGATGCAAAAATGGAAGTTAAGGAGATTGATTTAGCAACATTAACAAGTGTTAAAATACCAGATGAAAAGCAAACAATGCAAAAGGCATATGAAGTTTCTATATACCAAATGGTTGAAAAGAAAAAAGATGAAAGTAAGTCAGAAAGCAATTCTGCAAATACAAATTCTGATGAAGCAAATGCTAGCAAAACGCAAACAAATTCAGAGGCAACAAATGAAAATAAGACACAAGAAACTTCTGATGTAACAAATGAGAATACGACGCAAACAAATTCAGGTGTAACAAACGAAAATAATGCACTAACAAGTTCAGATTCAACATTAAATAGCGAAACAGAAGGAGCTAACAAAACTACAGATGTAAATACAGAAACAAATACAAATTCAGCGGTAGATAGCGAAACACAAAATGTAGAAATGGAAAGAGTTGAATATGACCCAAGCATATATGAAGAAAAAGTAACAATTATAACAAAAAATGAACAAGTAAATGTGATTACAACAGTATATGCTTTAGAAAAAGATAATAAAGTTGCAAAAGTAGAAAGCACAACAGATAATGCCAAAAATGAAACAAAATTTGAAACTGAAAAGACAGGCGAAACAGTAAAATATGTGATTGCAACAGAAGAGATACCAGCAGATGTAAATAATACAACAGACAATGATACAATAACATCAGATGATAAAATTAATAATTCAGATGATGTTACAACAAATGATAATAATATAACGAATGTTGGAGCAAGTTCAAGCACTACGAGTACACCAACATGGAGAGTTGAAAATATTAATAAGGATAAAACAAATAAAAGAGTGACAGCTGATTTGGTTGTTGCAAGCGCAAATTTTACGAGTGTAAATGATAGTACATTGACAACAGATGACATAACTGTAACAGTAGATGGCGAAGTAAATAAAATAATTACGAAAAATTTAGGAACACCAACTTTTTCAACAAATGCATCAACAGGACTAAAGGAGATTAAATATATATTAACATTAGATAATTGGGAAGAGGCAGCAAGACAGGCTGGAAAGAGCTTCTTGGAATATAGTGGTTCTGTTAAAATCGAGATTGCAGAAGGAATAGAATCATCTAAGCCATCAGAATTATTTGACCAAGACGGCTCAAATACAAATGGATTACATATAGGAGATTTTATTAATTATGATGCCGGAACTTGGACACAAGATGAGATTAATTCGATTCGAACAGGTTTAAAAACTAATTTACAAACTGCAAATGGAAGTACAAATTTACCAACGAAGGGATATCAATTTGGCGGATTTGCAGCTGGTTCAAGTAGAAATGGAAATGCAACACCTTATGGTGATACATATAATTACATAAAAGATACATCAACCAATAGTGCAATAACGGGATGGAGAGTGTTTGACGTTGATGGAGATAATGTAACATTAATATCAGCTGGAAATCCAGAAGGATATTATCATAAAATTGGATCAACTAGTGGATATATAAGTGAATATGTATTGTCAGGAAATATAAACAGCAATTTTAGTGCGAGTACAGCTAACCAATATCAAAAAAGAGACTGGAATGTATATATAAATGAGAAACAAAAAGCAACAAATGCAATACCACTAACAAAGAGCAGATTAGATACTTGGTATACAAAGTATCTAAGTATTACTAATGCAAATACAGATAATAAATCAACAGTTCAAAAGATTTACAATGAAACATACGTAAAAACTCAAAATATAATTGATAATTATTCTCATTATTTTCTTGCAGAAACGATCACAGGAAATTCTGATTGTCTATGTACCTTTAATCCTAATTCACGTAGAGTGTTGTATGCTAATAAAGGAGCAGAAGGTGTTCGTATCTTGATAACTTTATCATCAGATGTGTTATTTGGTTCAACAAAAACAGGAACAAAAACCTTAACTGGTGGAAACATGGATACATATGGAGGAAATCAAACATATAATTGTTGGAATATAGTAACAGGAAACTCAAGTGGTTCAACAGGCTCAAGCCAAAAGCAAGTTTTAGACCTAGGCCAAGTAGACTTCATAAATCCAGAATATACATACAAATACGCAAACACAGAAATAGACCATGACAAGAAAAAAGTAACAGTAGTATTTGACGTAACAGACAAATATTTTAGTACATCAGCATTAACAACAGACACAACAGCAAGTAACATAACAGTAAACTTTGAAGGAAAAGAAGCAACAAATGCAACAAAAGAACTAAGCAAACTTTCAGATATAACAGCAACAATAAATGGAACAGAAAAAAAAGTTGGAGAAAAATATCAATTAGTGGTAAGTAATCTTGACCAAGGAAATGGTGGAGATTACAGTGGAATTATGACATTATGTTTCAATGAAGGAGCAATAACAGATACTGCAGGAAATGGCAATGTAGCAAAAGTAATTACAATTGGTGTTGATGAACCAAGAAAAGGTGTAAAACCATCAGAATTGTTTGATTCAACAGGTTCGGATACAAATAAATTACATATAGGAGATTTCATAAATTATGATGCAGGAACTTGGACTCAAGAGGAGATAAATTCAATTCAAACAGGTTTGAAGACTAATCTGCAAACTGCAAATGGAAGTACAGCTTTACCAGCTAATGCACATCAATTTGGTGGATTTACAGCAGGTTCAAGTAGAAATGGAAATTCAACACCATCAGATAGTACTTATAATTATATAAAAGATAAATCAACAGGAAGTGCAATAACAGGATGGAGAGTATTTGATATAGATGGAGATAATGTGACATTAATATCAGCAGGAAACCTAGAAGATTATTGTCACTTATTGGATGTAAATTCTGCATTTGAAGACGAATATATATTAACAGGAAACGTAAATAATAGTTGGAATAATTATGGATTATCATCATATCAAAAAAGAGATTGGGGATTATATGTAAATAAATCACAAAAAGCTCAAAGTGCAGTACCAATAACTAAGGCAAGACTAGATAGTTGGTATACAAAATATATAGGAATAACAAATGCAGATACACTTGACCTAGCAACTTTTCAAAAGATATATCAAGAATCATATGTAAAATACCAGAATATAATTGAAAACTATTCAAATTACTGGCTTTCAGATGCAGATTATGATAGCTATCTAAATAATGTCGGTGCAGATACTCGTAGTGTTAATGGTCGCACTAATGCTAGTTATAAATTTGGCGTTCGTATGTTAGTAACATTATCATCAGATGTCTTACTATCATCACAAAAAACAGGAACCAAAACACTAACAGGCGGAAATATGGATACATATGGAGGAGAACAGACATACAATTGCTGGAATATTGTAGCAGCAACTGAAGGAGAGTCTGGTTCAAAAGACCCAGTAATCGTCGATGTAGTAGACCCAATATGGAAAGTAGAAAATGTAAGACAAGACACAGAAAACAAAAAAGTAACACTAGACCTAATAGCAACAGACAAATACCTAACAGGAGTAGAAAACAGCACATTGACAACTGATGACATAACAATATCAGTAGATGGAGATGAAAATGCAAATAATGTAATAACTAAAACATTAAGTAAACCGACATTCTCATCAAATAAAACAACAGGATTAAAAGAAATCAGGTACACATTAACACTAGAGAACTGGGAAGAATCAGCAAAACAAGCAGGAAAGAGCTTCTTGGAGTATAGTGGATCAACTAAGATTAAGATTAATGCTGGAACAGTAGTTGATGATATAGGAGAGATAGGTAATATGAAGCCATCATATCTATTTGATAAAAATGGAACAAATGAGGATGGACTACATATTGGAGACTTTGTTGATTATGATGCAGGAACGTGGACACAACAAGAAATTAACTCAATCCAAACAGGACTAAAGACTAGTTTACAAAGAGCAAATGGAAGTAATTCATTACCAACGAATACATATCAATTTGGAGGATTTACAGCAGGTTCAAGTAGAAATGGAAGTGCAATACGTGCATATATGAGATCTGTTTATGGAAATGAGTATGGATCATATCTATATGATACATCAACTAATGATATATTGGCAGGATGGAGAATATTTGATATAGATGGAGATACAGTAACATTAATATCAGCGGGAAATCCAGAAGATTATTATCATGCATATGATAGTACAAATGATGCATTTGCAAGTCAATATATATTAACTGGAAAAATGGATCCAAAATGGAATAAGACTGAAAGTTCAGCAGCATCAACTTATCAAAAAAGAGATTGGAGTGTGTATGTAAATAGTGCCCAAAAAGCAGTAAGTGCAACACCAGTAACATACAGTAAAATAAACGATTGGTACGAAAAATATACAAAAAATGGAGGAACTGAAGGAGAAATTAATAGGCCATTTGCCAAGTTATATAATGAACCATATATAAAATATCAAAATATTGCCGATAATTATTCAGTTTATTGGATGATTACTGAACAGCAATATCCAATGACAGTTATGCGGACCAAATGATGTATGGTCAACAAGTGGTGATATAGCTATGGGTATCCGTATGTTAGTAACTTTATCGCCAGATACTTTAATATTACCAGAAAAGACAGGTACTAAAACAATAACAGGTGGAAATCTATCTAAATATGGAGGAAACCAAACATATAATTGTTGGAAAATAGTAACAGATGAAGATGAAATTGTAGAGACACCATTAGTAGGAGTATCAGATGGAAAACACAACACAAGCAAAGAACAAATATTAGACTTAGGAAAAATAGATGTAGTAGCACCAGTAATAGAAAGAGTCTCATCAGAAATAGATATGACGAAACAAACGGCAACAATGGTATTCAATGTATCAGACAAATATCTAAATACATCAGATGCGATAACAACAAATGAAATAACAGTATTAGTAAATGGAACGGCGTCAAATTCAGTAAGCAAAACATTAACAAGAGTACCAGCAAATGATGTTACAGCAACAATAGATGGAACTACACGTACAGTTTCTCAACAATATAAACTTACAGTTTCAGGATTTGCATCAAATGCTGATCAGGTTAAGATTAGATTTAATAAAGGAGCTGCAACAGATACAAATGGAAATGGCAACAATCAAAAGGATATTGCATTATATAATATGTTAAGAAGTGCTGCTTCAGAAGTAGCTGACCAAAGCGAATTTTTAGGAAATACTTCAATTCAGAGACAGAACATTGAAAATATAACATTTGAAACAAACATACCCAATACAGTATATAATGAGTTAACAGGAGAATATGTAGATACAACAGCATGGGATGTGTCATCAAGACAAGATAAATCAATAATTGCATGGTATGAAATAAGTAATAGCAAAGGTGCATTAAAGGTTCATATAGGAAGCAATGGTGAAATATCTGCAAATAAAGATTCACAAAATTTATTTAAATGGATTGGATATGGGGATAATTGTACAGAAACTGAAATGATTACAAATATTGAATTATTAAATGTAAGTAATGTAACAAGCATGCAGTCAATGTTTGCGATGGCTGGAGGTAAAGCAATAACTAAATTTAGTTTAGGTAATAATTTTGATACCAAAAATGTAACTAACATGATAGATATGTTTAGGTCTATGGGAAGAGAGTCAATGACAGAATTATACTTAGGAAATAAATTTGATACAAGTAATGTAACAAGCATGAAAAGTATGTTCGGTAGTACAGGATCTCGTTCTTTGAAAAAATTAGATTTAGGAAATAAATTTGATACAAGTAAGGTAACTGATATGTCATTTATGTTTGCGACTACAGGAAGCTCTGCAATGACAGAATTAAATTTAGGAGACAAGTTTAACACAAGTAATGTAACTAATATGTTATCAATGTTTAATGGATGTGGATATAAGATTCCAGTATTAGATCTTGGAAATAAATTTGATACAAGTAAAGTAACTAATATGACTAATATGTTTAGATATACTGGAACTACAAGTTTAGTATTAGGAGATAAATTTGATACAAGTAGAGTAACTAATATGGATGGAATGTTTTTATATACAGGAGAAGGATTTATGGCAACTTTAGATTTAGGTCCTGCATTTATCAAGATTGCTGACTCAAACACAGACATGTTCAAGCAAACAGGAAAAAACGGCTTAATAATTTATGCACCAGAATCAATATACAAGAGTAGAACATCATTCAAGTTAAGTAGTACAGACACAACAACGGAAGAAGGTGCAATAGCTGTTACAGAAACAACAGGAGTAACAATTGTACCAAAATACAAGCCAGAGTGGACAGTAGAAGGAACATCAGTAGACACAGCAAACAAAGCATTAAAAATAAACATAAAAGGAGCAACAAAAGCGAACAACTATACAAGTGAAGTAACAACAGCATTAAGTGTAGAAGATATATCAATATGGATAGATGGAGAAGAAGTAACAGGACTAAGTAAAGCAATAACAACAGCAAATCCATCAACAGGAGCATCTGTAACACAAACAATAACATTAACAAACTTTGAAGAAGCATTTAGACAAGCAGGAAAGAGCTATAAAGAATGGAGTGGAAACATCACATTAAAGATAGCAGGAAGAGGAGAAAGCACAGACACATATACAGCAAATACATTAACAGATAGCTATGGAAACCAAAGTATGTCAGCAACAGATGAAACAGGAACATGGATAGATATAGATTTTAAAGATGAGACAGCGTCATCAGCAAATGAAGATGGAAAAATGTTTGCAGACTTTGTAAGTCCAGCAGTTATATATGAATATGCAAATACAGTAATAGACCATGACACAAAAACAGTAACAGTAGTATTTGATATAACAGACAAATATTTTAGTACATCATCATTGGCAGCAGACACAACAGCAAGCAAAATCAAGGTTAATTTTGAAGGTAAAGAAGCAACAAATGCAACCAAAGCATTAACAAAACTTTCAGATATCACAGCAACAGTAAATGGCGTTGAAAATACCAAGGTTGGAGAAAAATATCAATTGGTTGTAAGTAATCTTGATCAAGGTCAAGGCGGAGATTATAGTGGTATTATGACATTATGTTTCAATGAAGGAGCAATAACAGATACTGCAGGAAATGGCAATGTAGCAAAAGTAATTACAATTGGTGTTGATGATCCAAAAGGTGATGAACAACAACCACCAGTAATCGTAGACGTAGTAGACCCAGTATGGAAAGTAGAAAACGTAAAACAAGATACAGAGAATCAAAAAGTAACATTAGATTTAGTAGCAACAGACAAATACCTAACAGGAGTAGAAAACAGCACATTAACAACTGATGATATAACAATATCAGTAGATGGAGACGAAAATGCAAACAATGCAATCAAAAAGACATTAAGTGAACCAACATTTTCAGGAGATGGACCATATATTCCAACAGGATATAGCCATGTTGCAGGAACAAGCTTAGACAATGGATTTACAGTGCAAGATAGCAAAGGAAATCAATTTGTATGGGTTGAAGTTCCAAAAACAGCAGATGTTTACCCAACAGCAGGATTGAAAATAACAGAGTTTACAACAGATGCTTATACCAAAATAGAAAATGATTTACATACATATACGAGTGTGTATAGAATTGATAGATATACTGATGAATGGGGAACAAATGAAAACAATTACTCACAAGATTCAACAGGAATGACAAGTGACCAATACACTGAATTAAAACAAAAAATGTTAAGAAGTGTATATCAAAATGGAGGATTCTATATTGGAAAATACGAAACAGGAATAGAAAACACATATAGAACGTCAGGTTCAGCTAACACAACACCAACAGAAACACCAGTAATAAAACAAAATGCATATCCATATAATTATGTAACAAGTAGCCAAGCACAAACATTAGCAAGTGAATTTGCATCTGATTTGAATGGATATACAAGTAGCTTACTATTTGGAGTACAATGGGATTTAACATTAAAATATTTAGAAACAAAAGGAGCAACACAAGCAGAATTAAAAGAAGATAGTACGAATTGGGGAAATTATTATGATAATTTATGGAACATAACAAATACAAATTCAAAATATTCAACAGATTATGGTGATACGTGGACAAATGGAGCATATGGAAAAAAAACTGGAGGTGTAGCAATATTATTATCAACAGGAGCAAGTGATACATTTAGTAAACAAGGAATACATGATTTAGCTGGAAATGTACATGAATGGACACTTGAGGCGTATTCTTTTGCAATTCGTGCTTATCGTGGTGGCTTTTACGGTGCTACAGGCCGTGATACAGCGAGCATTCGCTACAACGGCGGTCCTACGGATACCCATACCTACATCGGCTCTCGTCTCGCACTTTATAAAAACGTAGCACTGGCCACTGACAGCGATGCACCAGGAACAGGCTCAAGTGTGGGTACAGGCACAACATCAGGAACAGGCTCAACCTCAACAACAGACCTAAAAGAAATCAGATACACACTAACACTAGACAACTGGGAAGAAGCAGCAAAACAAGCAGGAAAGAGTTACTATGAATACAGTGGAGCAACAACATTAAAAATCGCAGCAGGAACAATAACAGACGATGCAACAGGAGCAGAAGAAGGAATATCAGACGGAAAACGAAACACAAGCAAAGAGCAAACACTAGACATAGGAAAAATAGACATATTAAGACCAGTAATAGAAAGAGAAACAGCAGAAGTAAACATGGGAGACCAAACAGCAACAGTAGTATTCAATGTATCAGACAAATACTTAAATACATCAGACACAATAACAGCAAATGACATAACAGTAATATTAAATGGAACAGAAACAAGTACAGTAACAAAAACAATAACAAGAGTAACAGAAAATGATGCAACAGCGACAATTGAAGGAACAGAAAAAACAGTTTTACAACAGTATAAACTTGTATTATCAGGACTAGGAAGCAACATAAAACAGCTAAAAATAAGAATTGCAGAAGGAAGTGTTATAGACCTAAATGGAAATGGTAATGTACAAAAAAATATATCAATATATAACACATTAAAAACAACTGCAACAGAATCAAAAGCAGACAGTGCATTCTTAGGAAACAGTTCAATACAAAGACAAAACATAGAAAACATAACATTTGAGAGAAGCATACCAAAAACAGTATATAATGAAGCAACAGGAAAATTCATAGATACAACCGCATGGGACGTATCAGCAAGTGAAGATAATTCAATAATAGCATGGTATGAAACAAGCAACACAAATGGAGCAATAAAAGTTCACATTGGAAGTGAAGATGAAATATTTGCCAACACAAATTCAGCATTTTTATTCTCATATATAGGATATGCTGATATATGTACAGCCACAGAGACAATCACAAATATTAGCCTACTAAATGTAAGTGGAGCATCAAGCATGTATGCAATGTTCCAATTCACAGGATATAAATCAATGACAAGCTTAGACTTGGGAAGTAACTTTAACACACAAAGTGCAAAAAATATGTCATTTATGTTCAATGGTACAGGATACATGTCAATGACAAATCTAAACTTAGGAAGTAAGTTTATTCCAAGTAAGGTAACAAACATGAAGGCAATGTTCCAGAGTACAGGATATACAGCGATGACAAGCCTAGACTTAGGAGAAAACTTTGACACAAGCAAAGTAACAGACATGTCATATATGTTCTTTAATGCAGGATATACAGCGATGACAAGCCTAAACTTAGGAAACAATTTTGATACAAGCAGTGCAACAACAATGAGTGCAATGTTTAGCAAGGTAGGATATACAGCATTAGAAAGCCTAGATTTGAAAAATAAATTTAACACAAGCAATGTAACAACAATGCGTACTATGTTTGAAAATGCAGGATATACAGCAATGACGAGTTTGAACTTAGGAGAAAACTTTGATACAAGTAGTGTAACAGACATGTCATATATGTTTAACAAATGTGGATATACAGCAATGGATAGCTTAAACTTAGGAAACAAATTCAACACAAGCAATGTAACAAACATGTTTGTAATGTTCCAACATACAGGACATACAAAGATGACAAGCCTAGACTTAGGGGATAAGTTTGATACAAGTAGTGTAACAGATATGACGGGAATGTTCTTAGGCACAGGATACGTAGCCATGACAAGTTTGAATTTAAGAGACAAATTTGACACAAGCAATGTAACAAGTATGTATGCAACATTCCAAGAAACAGGATATACAGCAATGACAAGCTTATACCTAGGAGACAAATTTGATACAAGTAAAGTAACAAATATGAAAGATATGTTCTATAAAACAGGAGCTCTATCAATGACGAACTTAGACTTTGGACCAGCATTTACAAAAATAGCTGATAACCATGAAGATATGTTTATTGATACAGGAAAAAACGGAGAAGTTGTGATAAATGTACCAGAATCAATATATAAGAACAGAAAATCATTCAAGTTAAGCAGTACAGATTCAACAACAGCAGAAGGCACACTAATAGTTAATAGTATAGTTAGAGAGGCTGATGATGGAACAAAAACACTTTCAGAAAGAGACGTAACAGTTGTTCCAAAATATAAACCAGAGTGGACAGTAACATCAACAGTTGTGGACAAAGCAAACAAAGCATTAAAAATAAACTTAAAAGGAGCAACAAATGCAAACAATTATACAAGTGATGTAACAACAGCACTAGATGCAAATGCAATATCAATATGGATAGATGGAGAAGAAATAACAGGAGTAAGCAAAACAGTAACAACAGCAAATCCATCAACAGGAGCATCTGTAACACAAATAATAACACTAACAGACTTTGAGGAAGCTGTAAGACAGGCAGGAAAGAGCTATAAAGAATGGAGTGGAAACATCACATTAAAAATAGCAGGAAGAGGAGAAGCAACAAGCACATATACAGCAAATATACTAACAGATAAGTATGGAAACCAAAGCATGTCAGCATCAGATGAAACAGGAATATGGATAGATGTAGACTTTAAAGATGCAACACTAGGAACATCAAGTGAAGACGGAAAGATGTTTACAGACTTTATAACTCCAGAATTCACATATGAATATGCAAATACAACAATAGACCATGATACGAAAAAGGTAACTGTAGTATTTGATATTACAGATAAGTACTTTGACAAGTCATCACTTTCAGAAGACACAACAGCAAGCCAAATAACAGTTGATTTTGAAGGCACAGAGGCAACAAATGCAACTAAGGAATTGACAAAGCTTTCTGATATTACAGCAACTATAAATGGCGTTGAAAATACAAAGATTGGTGAGAAATATAAATTAGTTGTTAGCAATCTTGACCAAGGTCAAGGCGGAGATTACAGCGGTATTATGAAATTGGCGTTCAAAGCTGGTGAACTAAATGCTGACGGTTCTCTTAAGTCTGGAATGGTTGATAAGAGCGGTAACTTGAGCATTGATAAGACTATTACTATTGGGGTTGATGAGCCAAAAACAGATGGTGAAAATAACGATGGAGTAATCGTCGACGTAGTAGATCCAATATGGAAAGTAGAAAACATCAACATAGACCAAGTAAATCAAAAATTAACAGCAGAAGTAATAGCAACAGACAAATACTTAACAGGAATAGCAAACAGCACACTAACAACAAATGACATAACAATAACAGTAGATGGAGATGCAAACGCAAACAATGTAATCACAAAAACACTAAGTGAGCCAACATTCTCAGAAAATGCATCAACAGGATTAAAAGAAATCAGATATATATTAACATTAGAAAACTGGGAAGAAGCAGAAAAGCAAACAGGAAAGAGTTTCTTAGAATACAGTGGAACAACAAAAATTACAATTGCAGAAGGAACTGTAACAGACAATGCAGGAGGTTCAAATGGTGTAAGCCCATCAAGTTTATTTGACCAAGCTGGTTCAAATACAGATGGATTGCATATAGGAGATTTCGTTGATTATGATGCAGGTACATGGACACAAGAGGAGATTAATTCGATTAAGACAGGATTGAAAACTAATTTGCAAACTGCAAATGGAAGTACTTCATTACCAACTAAAGAATTCCAATTTGGAGGATTTACAGCTGGCTCAAGTAGAAATGGAAATGCAACACCATATAATACTTCATATAATTATGTAAAGAATGTAGCAACTGGAAACGCAGTAACAGGTTGGAGAGTATTTGATATAGATGAAGATAGTGTAACATTAATATCAGCGGGAAACCCAGAGGATTATTATGAAAAATATGTAACAAATTCGGAAAATGGATATATATATGAATATATATTGTCGGGAAATGTAAGTGACCAATGGAGTACAGGGCAAACTGAGAAAGATAAATATAAAGTTAGAGACTGGACAGTATATATCAATAAAAAACAAAAGGCAACAAATGCTATGCCGCTAACAATGGATAAAATATATACTTGGAGTGAAAAATACCTTGGAGATACATTGTACGGAAAGATATATCAGAGTACTTATATAAAATATCAAAGTTTGATTGACAATTATTCATATTATTTTGTTGCTACTAACGCAAATAAAGACCGTTTATATGCTTCAAATCCAAAGTCAACAGAGAATAATTTTATATTTAATTCAAATTTCTTAGGCTCAAATGCATTAGGTATCCGTATGATAGTAACACTATCATCAGATGTGTTATTCAACCCAGAAAAAACAGGAACAAAAACCTTAACAGGTGGAAACATGGACACATATGGAGGAGACCAAACATACAATTGTTGGAGCATAGCAACAGGAGGAATCTCAGACGGAAAACACAACACAAGCAAAGAGCAAACATTCGAATTAGGACATGTAGACTTTATCAAACCAAGAATAGAGAAAGAGTCATCAGTAAGAGATGTAGAAGCAAAAACAGAAACAATAACATTCAATGTAGTAGACAAATACTTAGACACAACTAAGATATTAACAGCGGACGACATAAAAGTATTAGTAGACGGAGAAGAAGCAACAACACTTACAAAAACATTCACAAGAGTAGCAGAAAATGACACATCAGCAATGGTAAATGGATCAACACAAGTAGTATCACAACAATATCAATTAGTACTATCAGGATTTGATGTAGGAAGGACAGAAGAAGAAGCAAATAGAAGCTTTGCAAATTGGAGTGGAACAGTCACAATAGAAGTTGCAGAAGGAAAAATAAAAGACCAAGAAAATGAAATAGCATCAAATGGAGGAATATCAGGAGGAAACGCAAACGAAGCAACAACAATAAAAGGAGACTTTGTAGACTATATAAATCCAGAATTAATATATAAACATCAAGATGTAGACATCAACAAAGAAGGAAAGACATACACAATGACATTTACAGTAACAGACAAGTACTATAAATCAGGAAAAATAGAGCTAGAGGACTTAACAATCAACATGCAAAATGGACAGCTAGATGCAGAAGGAAACGAAAAAATATACAACTTGAAAAACGAAGAAGGAATAGAAATAGCATTAAGAGCAGAAGAAATAACTGCACAAGATGTACCAATAACAGGCACAACAGGAGACGTTGAATCAGCATCAGACTTATTAATTGGTCACAAATACACATTAACAATTTCACACTTAGAGCAATTAGAAATAAAAGAAGGTGCAACAACAGCAGATTACAGTGGTATAATCACAGTAGCAGTACCTGCAAATAAAGTACTTGATAAAGGACCTAGTGGAAATGGAACATCAAGCAATGGAAATATTGCAACAACAGTCACATCAGGTGCAAACATTCCAGGAGGAACAATCCCAGATGATGCAAAAGTAGTAGACGTTGTTACCCCAATATGGACAAAAGTAACATCATCAGCAAGTGCAATAGATCCAGCAGATAAAACAACATCAACAGCAACAGTTAAGTTTAGAGGAACAGACACATATTTTGCAACAAATACATTGACAGAAGAGCAAATAAAAGTATTTGTAAATGGAACTGAAGTAACAACAGGAATTACTAAGACACTAAGCGAAGCAACAGCGTTGAACGAGCAAAGAAAAGCCTTCGGTTCAGATACAATAACAACTAAGCAGTATGGTGTAGAGTATACACTTACAATTACAGGCTTTGCCCAAAATGCAGACCAAGTTAAGGTTCAAATACCGGCTGGTTGCATGACAGACGAGTTTGGAAATAGCAATAAGGTTACAGATTTGATAGTTTATAATGTATTGAGAAACACAACTTCAGAAAATAGTGAAACAGGAGCATTTTTAGGAAACGCGTCAATACAAAGACAAAATATTGAAAATGTAACATTTGAAAGAAGTATACCAAGCACAGTATATAATACTGAAACTGGAGAATATGTAGACACAACAGCATGGGATGCATCAGCAAGACAAGATAAGTCAATAATTGCATGGTATGAAACAAGCAACAGCAATGGAGCGTTAAAAGTTCATATTGGAAGCAATGACGAAATATTTGGAAACCAAAATTCAAGTTATTTATTTAGAGCAATAGGTTATTCTAATATATGTACAGCAACTGAAGCAATTACTAATATTGGATTGTTGAATGTAAGTAGTGTAACTAATATGGAATGTATGTTTTGGCAAACTGGTTGGAATGCTATGACGAACTTTAACTTAGGAGATAAATTTGACACAGGCAATGTAACTAATATGAGAAAAATGTTAAGTGGTGTTGGATATAATGCTATGACTGATATTAGTTTAGGAAGCGAATTTGATACAGGAAAAGTAACAGATATGAGTAGGATGTTTGAGAACACAGGATACTATGCTATGAAAAAATTTGACTTAGGAGACAAATTTGATACAAGCAGTGTAAAAGATATGAGTTATATGTTTACACACTGTGGAGTTAAATTAATGACAGATATAGACTTAGGTGAAGATTTTAATACGGAAAATGTAACAAATATGAATTATATGTTTTATAGCATTGGAGCAACAGCAATGACAAGCTTAGACTTAGGAGATAAATTTGACACAAGCAAGGTAACGACAATGGAAGCTATGTTTTCTGGAACAGGAAACACAGCCATGACAAGCTTAGACCTAGGAGAAAAATTTGATACAAGAAAAGTAACAAATATGAAATCTATGTTCCAAGGATGTGGAGCAACAGCAATGACAACATTAAACTTAGGACCAGCATTCACAAAAATACCAGCAGAAAGTACAAACTTTATGACAAATTGTGGAACAACAGGCTTAGTGATTTATGCACCAGAGTCAGTATATGCAAATAATGGAGAGTTCATTATTAGTGAAAATTAGCTAATAACTGTGGGACAAAATGTACCCGGTACAAAATTGCCCAAAAAAATGGGACAAAATGTACCGGGTACAAAATTTCCTAGGTTCAGAGTAAGACAGAATTATTATATAAAATTATAGATAATTATTGGAAATATAGAAAAAAGATTGTTTTTTTGATAGATTTAAATTATAATAGGTTCATCCTTTTCCAAAGGAAATCTTTGAGAGGGGAGGTGCAACTAGAGTGAGTTCATTTGATTTAATCTGGCGATTAATTGTTTTATTGCTTTTAAGTAATAATAATAATGATAGCCAAGAAAAAAACAAAGAATAGTCTTTGAGACAGGCGGACACCTGTCTTTTCTTTATTTTATAAGAAAAAAGAGAAGTATATATAAATTTAACAGTTTACTATTGAGTATTTTGATAACAAAAAAGAGATATGCGGACACATATCTCGTGCAAACCTTTATGAGTTCATTTGATTTGCTAGCTAATGTTATTATAACATCAGTTTTATTATATGTCAATTTTTTTTCAAAAATTCATTATTATATAATTTTCGTAAATTGGGACAAAATGTACCGGGTACAAAATTGCCCCCCAAAAAAAATGGGACAAAATGTACCGGGTACAAAATTTCCACAAAATATATTGAAAAACATAACAAAATATGGTAATATAAAGGCATACTAGTTTTAGTATGTCTTTATTAATTAATTCTGTGCAGCATTTTTCAATGCACAAAAAATAAATAAAATTCAAGAATATTTAAATTCAAAAAATTAAATCTTTTTATTACAAGAAAAAAGAAAAAACTGGCAAAAATGGGGCAAAAATGTACCGGGTACAAAATTGCCCGGAAAAAATTGGGACAAAATGTACCGGGTACAAAATTGCCCAAATTAAAAATGAAAGTGAGGTGATAAATGGTTGCAAACAAAACAACTGAGAGAAGTTTCAGAAGAAGACATGTTAATGTATAAAATATATTTTTTTAATGAGATAGAAAAAGTAGGGTTAAAATATAAAAAGGTGTATTACAAACATGACAAATCATTTAAATTTATATTAGCAAGCAAAGAAGAAATGGCAGAATTTTTGAGCCAATTCTTGGGAGTAAGGCTAAAAAACGAAGAACTAGAAGAACAGAAAACAGAATTTATAAACGAGAATTTTGAAAAAATAGAATCAGACATAATATACAAAATAAAAGATACAGAAATATATTTTTTAATAGAGCATCAATCTAGCATTGACAGAAATATGCCAGAAAGAATCATAAAATATAGTTTGGCATTAAGAGATGCAACGGATAGAAATGCTAATGGTAGGAATCAAAAATATAAAGTTAGAGTACTTGTAGTACCAATAGTTGTATATACAGGTTCTAAAAAATGGAATGTAGGAATTAATTTTTCAAATATGCAAATTAGTAAAGAAGAATATCAAAAATATAAATTAGATCAAAAATATGAATGTTATAAGGAATTTTTAATAAAACAAAAATATAAGTTAATTGATATAAATCAATATACAAAACAAGAATTAATAAATAAAAATACTAAAATGAGTAATATGATGCTAATAGAAAAGAGCAATACGAAAGAAGAACTTATAAAAACACTATTAGAGTTAATAAAAATAACAGGAGATAAGGAAATGCTTAAATGGCTAGAGAAAGTAGTTAGATATATACTGCCAGATATGCTTGGAGAAGAGCAAGAAGTTATACTAGAAAATATAAAAAGAAAAGAGGTAGGAAACATGGAATATTATGATAATGGCTGGTGCTCAAGGATTACAAGAAATGAAAAAAGAAAAGAAGCAAGGCTTATAAGAGAAGGAAAAAGAGAAACAATATTAGAAATTATAAAAAATATGCTAAGGCTTAAGCAAGATGAGAAAACAATAATGAGATTTACTAATGCAAAACAGTCAGATATAGAAAAAGCGAAAAGAGAATTGCAAATGTTGTAAATGGGACAAAATGTACCGGGTACAAAATTGCCCGGAAAAGAAGTGGGACAAAATGTACCGGGTACAAAATTGCCCAAATAACAAAAAGGAAGTGAAAAAAATATGCCAATAGATGAAAAATACATATTTACATATGAAGACTACCTTGAAACGATAAATAGAAATAGCATAAAAAATGGTGTAGCAGAAGAAAGCAAAGAATACAAGGCAGACGAAAAAGAAGAACAAAAAATACATCAAAAACATGATAAAAGTTTTAAAGATGCATTATCAGAACCAAGAGAAATGGAATTCTTATTAAAAGAATTCATAGGAATAGAAGAACCAAAAGAAAAGTTGCAAGAATATAAGAACGAATTTATTACCAAGCAATATGCAAAAAGACAAGCAGATATAATATATAAGAATACGCAAAAAGAAATATATTATATAGTAGAACATCAGTCAAGCAAAGATATGGAAATGCCACAAAGGATAGTAGAATATTGTTTAGAATTAATGAGAGATGTAACAAAAGATAAGATGCAATCAAAAGAGATATACCCAACAATAGTACCGATAGTTTTATACACAGGAGAAGGTGTGTGGAATATAGAAACAAATTTTGCAGAAAGACAGAAGAATTCTATAGGTACTTATGAAACATATAAAATAGATATAAAATATACAGTTATAGATATTAATAAAATAGAGAATGAAGTTTTACTAAAGATGCAAGATTATTTGGCTAATATAATGCTATTAGAAAAATGCAAAAATGTTACTGAGGGAATAGACATGTTAAGGAAAATATGTAGTAAAATGAAAAACAAAAAACAAATAGAGAAAATAGTTTATTATTATAGTGATATGTACAAGCAAATGCTAAACGAAGAAGAAAGAAAAGAATTAGAAAAAATATTAGAAGGGAGCGATGATAAAATGACAGCATTAGAAATTAATTTGAGAAAAGAAAGAGAAGAAATAATTAGAAAGAGTAGAAAAGATGGAATGATACAAGGATTAGAACAAGGATTAGAACAAGGACTAGAGCAAGGATTAGAGCAAGCCAAAATTGATGTAGCTAAGAAATTATTGAAAATAAAAATGCCAATTGAGCAAATAATTGAAGTTACAGGGTTGAGCAAAGAGAAAATAGAAAAATTGAAATAGTTTGAAATCGATTATAAAAAAGGAGACAAAGATTTGAGGTTATTTTTGGGGTAACCTTAAAAATTGATATGTCTCCTTTTAACATTTTCTTTCTTTGTGGGACAAAATGTACCCGGTACAAAATTGCCCTCCCAAATGTCATGAAAAAAGGGACAAAATGTACCCGGTACAAATTTGCCCGCCCAGAAAAAATTGGGACAAAATGTACCCGGTACAAAATTTCCCATAAGATAAAAAAGTTGCCAAAAATGGTGCTTTTTTTTTGAAAAATTATGCCGAAAAAAGTTGAAAAAAAAAGAGTGTTATGATATAAATTATATAGGGAAAATAGATTAAATTTCTGAAACAAAAAACGGAGGAAAAACATGTTAAAGAGTAAAGAAAAAGCGAAAAGATTTAGAAAGATAATAGTTATATTAATAGCAATAACAATGATATTAGGAATTTATATAAAAGAGATATATACACAAAAGAGGGAGATAAAAACCATAGGGGTAGACCAAATACAGCATATGGATGCAACGATAAGTGCGGGAAATGGAACGATTAATCCTATATACAGACCAAAGTGGACAAAAACATCTAGCACTTTAAATACGGATGCGCAAACATTAAGTATTGTTGTAAAAGGTAATGCTAGTGAATCGCAGACAGTAAACGGCGCAAATATTAAATATAATAGTGATGTTACATCAGCACTATCTGCAGATGACATAATTGTTTATGTTGATGGAGAGTTAGATGGTGATACAAACAAAAATGGAGTATTAGATGAAGGTGAAACTCCAAGTATTACAAAGGCGGTTTCAACAGCAGATTCATCAGCTACAAGCGCAGAGGTTACACATACAATTACATTATCTAATTTTGGAGAAGCACTTCGCCAAGAGGGAAAAGAGTTTAGAGAATGGAGTGGTAATGTTGCTATCAAAATTGGTGGTAGAGGTCAAGACGAAAGTACATATAGTGCAAATGTTTTAACTGATAAGTATGGAAATGAGAACATGATGGAAACTGACATGGATGGAACAAATGATGATGGCAGTTGGGTTAGCGTAATCTTTAAGGATGGTAGCATAGACCACAATGCAAATGGAACAATGTTTACAGATTTTGTTAAACCTGAATTTACATATGAATATGCAAACACTGTAATTGATCATGATACAAAAACTGTTACAGTTGTTTTTGATGTTACAGATAAATATTTTGCTAGTACAGTTCTTGCTACAGATCCACAAGCTGAGAATATTACAGTTAAATTAGATGGAAAAGAGGCAACAAATGCTACAAAAACATTGATAAAACTTTCTGATATTACAGCTACTGTAAACGGAAATACAAGTACAAAGATTGGAGAAAAATATCAATTGGTTGTTTCTAACCTTGATCAGGGTAGTGGAGATGACTATAGTGGAATTATGACATTGGCTTTTCCAGCAGATATTATAACTGATAAATCTGCAAATACTAATATTCCAAAAACTATTACAATTGGTACTGATGACCCAACAACAGATGATGGACATGACAAGGATGTTATTGTTGATGTTGTTGACCCAATATGGAAGATAGAAAATATTAGTATTGATGGAACAACTAAAACAGTTAAAGCAGATTTAATTGCAACTGATAAATATCTAACAGGTGTAGATAATTGTACATTGACAACAGATGACATCACATTATCAGTAGATGGTGATGAAAATGCAAATACAGCAATCACAAAGACTCTAAGTGCCCCAACATTCTCTGAAAATGTTACAACAGGAATGAAAGAGATTAAATATACATTGACTCTTGATAATTGGGAGGAGGCTACTCTACAAGATGGAAAGAGCTTCTTTGAATATAGTGGTACTGTTAAAATAAAAATTAAAGAAGGTACTATTACAGATGATGCAAGTTCTTTAAATAATGCAAATGGTGCAAAACCATCAGAGCTATTTGACCAAGCTGGGTCAAATGCTGATGGTTTGCACATTGGAGATTTCGTAAATTATGATGCAGGTACCTGGACTCAAGATGAGATTAATTCAATTAAAACTGGATTGAAAACTAATTTACAAACTGCAAATGGAAGTACAGATTTACCATCAAATGGATATCAATTTGGAGGATTTACAGCAGAAAGTAGTAGAAACGGAAATGCAGCTCGTTATGACAATTATATAAAAGACAAATCAACTAATAGTAATATAACTGGATGGAGAGTATTTGATATAGATGGAGATAATGTAACATTAATATCAGCTGGAAATCCAGAATATTATTATCATCCAATCACAACATATGGAGAGTCAGGCGCATATATAAGTGAATATATACTAAATGGAAGTAGTAGATTTCAAGTTATAGAAGAATATCAAAAAAGAGATTGGTCATCATATGTAAATAAAAAACAGAAAGCGATAGGTGCAATGCCATTTACAGCTTCTAAATTGACTGACTGGTATTCAAAATACATGTATGATACGTCTTCGCCGTTATCAGAAGTAGATAGATTTAGAGTAATATATTATCAAGACAGGTATATTAAATATCAGAATATAATAGATAATTACAATGAGTATATGCTGGCTGAAGCGTATGATCCAGAATGGATGTATAGTGTTGATATTCCTAATACACAAGCTATAGTACATACAAGAGGAGAGAGTAAAAGCATCCGTATGCTAGTAACCCTATCCCCAGACGTCCTATTCAACTCACAAAAAACAGGAACAAAAACACTAACAGGTGGAAACATGAACACATATGGAGGAGACCAAACATACAACTGTTGGAGCATCGCGACAGACAGCACCACAGGCTCTGGTTCAGGTTCAGGCACAAACAACGCAAACAACACCAGCAAAGAAACCGAATTTGAAATAGGGCATGTAGACTTCATCAAGCCAAGAATCATAAAAGGAACAGTAACAAGAGATATAGACAAAAAGACAGTAACAATAACATTTGGAGCAACAGACAAATACTTAGACACAACAAGTGAAATAGACCTAAGTAAAATAAAAGTTAAAATAGATGGAGAAGAAGCAACAGGAATAACAAAAAAGCTAACAAGAGAAACAGAAAAAGACGTATCAATAACAATAAATGGAAAAACGCAAGTAGTATCGCAACAATACAAATTAGTATTATCAGACTTTGAGCAATCAATAACAGAAATAGATGCAACAAGAAACTATGTTGATTGGAGTGGTACAGTAACAGTAGACTTAGAAGAAGGAGTAATAAAAGACAAAGAAAGTAATGGAACATCAAATTTCAATGATCCACAAACAATTAATGCAGGAATAGTAGACTTTATAGCGCCAAAAGTAACATATCAATATGTAAATGGAGACATAAATTACGATCAAAAAACATTCACAATGAAATTTGATATTACAGACAAATACTTTACAAGTAGTACATTGGCAACAGAATATGTAAATGCAGTAACAGATGAAGATAAATTAAAGATTTTACAAAAATATCTAACTATTAAAATTGATGGAGAAGATGTAACAACAAACGATAAGGTAACAAAAAGGATGGTTACTATAGAAGATGTACAAGCCACAAGACCAATAAATAAAACAATAGATGGTGTTGTACAAACTGGATTAACAAACCAAGTTATAGGTAAGAGTTTTACATTAGAGATGTCAGCATTACAACAAGATTTAGTTGCTGTAAATAAAGATTATTTGGATTATAGTGGTGTTATTACAGTTGCAGTAAAAGAAAATGTTGCAATGGACAATGGACCAATGGGAGATGGAAGTAATAAAAATGGAAATATAAATACAACGATTACTTCTGGTGTTGATATACCAACGCAAGATGAAAATAAAGAGGGAACAATAGTCGATGTTGTTGACCCTATTTGGGAAGTAGCTGGAACGGCTACTGCACAACCAGCAAGGCAAACGGCAAATCTTCCTATAAAAGGAACAGATAAATATATTAAAACAATCAATTTAACTCCAGATGATATAACTGTAGAGGTTGATGGAGTGTTAAAAACATCAGCTGATGGAATATCTGTTACTATAACAGAGGATGATACTGCAATGTTAACATATGGAAAACAATATAATATTAAAATTGACGGATATTCTAGTGATGCATATCAAGTAAGAGTTACGATAAGAGAAGGCACAATTGTAGACAATTCTGGAAACATAAGCAAACAAAAATCCTTTATACTATTTAGTTCTTTGAAAAATACATCACAAGAAACGGGAGATACTAGTCCGTTCTTAGGAAATTCAAATCTTCAAAGAAAGAAAATTGAAAAAATAATTTTCCAGGATAGTCTTGATGGAATAAATGATACAAGATGGGATGTTACTCAAATGCAAGATGAATCAATCTGGGGCTGGTATACAACAAATGCTACCACAGGAAATTACACAGTTTATATAGGAAGTTACATCATTATGAATGGTAATGTAGATTCAAGTTATTTGTTTAGCTATATAGGTTCTGACTCAACCTGTAAAGTTACTGGAAATCCAAATGCAACAGATGGTACTCAGAAAAATTTGATAGAGAACATAGAATTGCTACATGTAAATGCTGTTAAAAACATGTCACATATGTTTGATAGTTTTGGAAATAAAACAATGAAATCTTTTAGTTTAGGAACTACTTTTGATACAGGTATGGTAACGGATATGGCAGGAATGTTCAGAAACACAGGATATACAGCAATGACAAGTTTAGATTTAGGAGATAAATTTAACACAGGTAGTGTAACAAGTATGAATAGTATGTTTTATGGTACAGGATATACAGCAATGACAAACTTGAATTTAGGAGATAAATTTGATACAAGTAATGTAACAGATATGATGTATATGTTTTACACTACAGGATATACAGCAATGACGAGTTTAGACTTAGGAGATAAATTTGATACTAGAAATGTGACGGATATGGGAGGAATGTTTAAAAACACAGGATATACAGCAATGACAAGTTTAAACCTAGGAAATAAATTTGATACAAATAAAGCAACTAATATGGAAAGCATGTTCAATGACACAGGACATACAGCAATGACAAGTCTTGATTTAGGAAATAAATTCTACACAACAAGTGCAACAAACATGGAAAATATGTTTTTAGGCTGTGGAACAACAGCATTAAAAGCATTAGACCTTGGTCCAGGATTCACAAAAATAGCAAGCCCAAACACAGACATATTCACAAACACAGGAATGGCAGATGCAATAATATATGCACCAGAATCAATAGTAAAAGACGAAAAGAACTTCAAATTAAGTACAAGTGACGAAAGTACAACAATAAATTATGCAAATGGAACAATAAATCCAATATACAAGCCAGAACTTACAAAAATATCAAGTACGCTTGACACAACAGATCCAAACAATCCTTCAATGACAGTAGTTGTAAAAGCAGATGCAAATAAGACACAAGCAATAAATGGTGTAAATATCGACTACAAGAGTGACATAGTACATACAGTAACACCAAATGATATAACAGTATATGTAAATGGAGAAGAAGCAAATACAATAACAAAACAAATTGTTAGCGCAGAAGCAAGCATAAATGCAGAGACTGGAAAGAAGGAAATTACATATACAATAAAACTTACAAATTTTGATGAAGGAAAACGTAAAACAGATGAAAACGGCGATATCACTAAATTTAATGAATGGAGTGGAAATATATCAATACAATTTGCTAAAGGTACAATAAAAGATATGTATGGAATCCAATTCAACAATGATGGACAATTTACAAATATTGCTGGAAATGGAAACATCGCAGAGTTTACTAATAAAGATAATGTGACAAATAAGATTCTTATACAAGAGGATGAACAATATGATAAAAACACAACTGGTAAAATGTTTGCAGATACAATAAATCCAGAGTTCACATATGAATATGCAAATACAGTAATTGACCATGATACAAAAACAGTAACAGTTGTATTTGATGTGGCTGACAAATATTTTGAAACATCAGGACTAACAGCAGATACAATGGCTGAAAAGATAGCATTGAAAATTGGTGGTGTTACACCAACAAATGCAACAAAAACACTTACAAAAATTTCTGATTTGACTGCAACTGTAAATGGTGTTGAAAATACAAAGGTTGGAGAAAAATATCAATTAGTAGTGTCAAATATAGACCAAGGTGATGGAGGAGATTACAGTGGTGTTATGACAATGGCTTTTGAAGCGGGATTATTAACTGATAAGTCTGGAAATGAAAGCATTGCAAAAACAATTACAATTGGTATTGATGAGCCAGCTACAGATGATGAGCCATCAACAGAAGGACCATATTTACCAACAGGATTTACTCATGTTGAAGGAACAAGCTTAGACAATGGATATACAGTTCAAGATAGCAAAGGAAATCAATTTGTATGGGTAGAAGTTCCAAAAACAGCAGATGTTTACCCAACTGCAGGTTTGGATATAACAGAGTTTACAACAGATGAATATACAAAAATAGAAAATGATTTACATACATATACGAGTGTGTACAGAGAAGATGGGTATACGGATGAATGGAGTTCACAGGATGAAACAGGATTGACAAGTAGTCAATATACAGAATTGAAACAAAAAATGTTAAGGAACATATATCAAAATGGAGGATTTTATGTTGGAAAATATGAAACAGGAATAGAAGATTCGCCAAGAACTTCTGGTTCAACACAAACACCAGTAATAAAACAAAACGCATATCCATATAATTATGTAACAAATAGTCAGGCACAAACATTAGCAAGTGGATTTGCATCTAATCTGGATGGATACACAAGTAGTTTACTATTTGGAGTTCAATGGGATTTGGTATTAAAATATTTAGAGACAAAAGGAACAACACAATATGAATTGAAAACAAGTAGCACAAATTGGGGAAACTTCTATTCTATTCCATGGGATATAACTAATGCAAGTTCTAAGTATTCAAAAGATGGAACAAGCTGGACAAAAGGAGCATATGGAAATAAAAATATTAATGAAGCAATACTGTTATCAACAGGAGCAAGCGATATGTTTGCTAGACAAGGAATATATGATATAGCAGGAAATGTATATGAATGGACACTAGAGAGGGCTACTTCAGCTTTTCAGACTTATCGAGGTGGTGGTTACGGTAATACAGATAAAACTATGGCAGACAGTCGTGCCAGCGGCTACTATTCTTCAATAAGCAGTAAAGCTGTAGGTTACCGTGTTGCACTTTACAAAGACTCTGGCAGTGACACACCAGGCTCAAAACCGGTAATTGTTGACGTAGTAGACCCAATATGGAAAATAAAAAATGTCAATATAGACAGTGCAAGCAAAAAAGTAACAGCAGATGTAATAGCAACAGATAAGTACTTATCAGGAGTAGCAAACAGCACATTAACAACAAATGACATAACATTAACAGTAGATGGCGATGAAAATGCAAACAATGCAATCACAAAAACACTAAGCACTCCAACATTCTCAGAGAATACAGAAACAGGCTTAAAAGAAATCAGATATACATTAACACTTGAAAATTGGGAAGAGGCAGAAAAGCAAACAGGAAAAACCTTCTTAGAATACAGTGGTACTGCTAAGATAAAAATTGCAGAAGGTACTGTAGTAGATGATGCAGAAGGAGCATTAGAGCCAGGGCAAGTATCAGACGGAAAACACAACACGAACAGAGAATATGAATTTGAATTAGGACATGTAGATTTAATAAAACCAAGAATAGAGAAAGAAAAAGCAGAAACAGACGAAACAGCAAAAACAGAAACAATAACATTCAATGTAGTAGACAAATACTTAGACACAACAAAAGAAATAACAGCAGATGAAATAAAAGTATATGTAGATGGAGAAGAAGCAACAACATTAACAAAAGAATTAACAAGAGTAGAAGCAAATGATAAATCAGCAACAATAAATGGAAATTCGCAAGTAGTATCACAACAATATCAATTAAAATTATCAGACTTTGAAAAAGCAAGAAATGATAAGAATTACAAAGATTGGAGTGGTACAGTAACAATAGAAGTTGCAGAAAATGCGGTAAAAGATAAAGTAATCGAATCAGGAACAGAAGAAACAGGAAAAAATACATCAGGAGGAAACACAAATGATGTAACAGAATTTGATGGAAAATTCGTAGACTTTATAACACCAGATTTGAAATATGTACATCAAGATGTAGATATAGACAAAACAGGAAAGACATATACAATGACATTTACAGTAACAGATAAATATTACAAATCAGGTAAATTAGGAATAGATGATTTAACAATCAAGATGCAAAATGGTCAAAAAGATGCAAATGGAAATGAAATAATTTACAACTTGAAAAATGAACCAGTAACAATATCACTACAAGATGCAGAGTTAAAGGCACAAAATGTACCAATAACAAATGAAACAACAGGAGTAGTTGATACAGTTTCAGAATTAGTAATTGGACACACATATACATTAACAATATCAGACTTAGAACAATTAGAAATTAAAGAAGGTTTATCAACAGCAGATTACAGTGGTATAGTAACAGTTGCAGTAGATGGAAACAAGATAAAAGATAGAGGACCAAATGGAAACAACACAAATGCCAATGGAAATATTGCAACAACAATAACATCAGGTGTAAATATTCCTGGAGGAACAACACCAGATGATGCAAAAGCAGTTGACGTTGTAGACCCAATATGGGAGAAAATAAGTTCATCAGCAAGTGCAATAGATCCAGCAGACAAAACATCTTCAACAGCAACAGTTAAGTTCAGAGGAACAGACACATACTTTACAGAAAGTACATTGACAAGTGATAAAATAAAAGTATTAGTAAATGGAGCGGAGGCTACAGGAATTACTAAAGAGCTAAGTGAAGCAACAGCTTTAACTCAAGAGAGAAAAGAGTTCGGAAAGACTACTACAACAACAAAACAATATGGTGTTGAATATACTCTTACAATTAAAGGTTTTGCTCATGACGTAGATCAAGTTAAAGTTCAATTACCAGCTGGAACTCTTGTAGATGAGTCTGGAAATGGTAATAAGGTTACAGAATTGATAGTTTATAATACATTAAGAAGTGCAGCAGGAGGAGAAGTAAAAACAAAAGGCTTCAGGATAATATATGACGAACAAAGCGCATTTTTAGGAAATAGTTCGATTTGGAGATACAAAATTGAGAATGTAACATTTGAAACCAATATACCAGATACAGTATACAATGCTACAACAGGTGAGTATGTAGACAACACTGCATGGGATGTATCAGCAATACAAGATAAATCAATTATTGCATGGTATGAAACAAGTAATGACCAAGGTAAATTAAAAGTACATATAGGAAGTAATGATGAAATATATGCAAACCAAGACTCAAGCTATTTGTTTGCAGGTATAGAAGGAACTATTACTAATATTGGATTGTTGAATGTAAGTAGTGTAACTAAAATGAAGTATATGTTTTGTAGTGTAGGATATACAGCAATGACAAGTTTGAATTTAGGAGATAAGTTTGACACAAGTAATGTAACAGATATGAGTGGTATGTTTGCAGGAACAGGATATGGAGCCATGACAAGCTTAGACTTAGGAGACAAATTTGATACAAGCAATGTAACAAATATGGAAATTATGTTTTTGGGAACAGGACATGAAGCAATGACAAGCTTAGACTTAGGAGATAAATTTAATACAAGTAAAGTAACAAATATGTCATATATGTTTAATGAAACAGGATATACAGCGATGACTAGTTTAGACCTAAAAGATAAATTTGACACAAGCAATGTAACAAATATGGAAAATATGTTTTTGGGAACAGGACATGAAGCAATGACAAGCTTAGACTTAGGAGACAAGTTTGATACAAGCAATGTAACAAATATGGAGGGAATGTTCCAGGAAACAGGACATGAAGCGATGACAAGTTTAGACTTAGGAGACAAGTTTGATACAAGCAATGTAACAAATATGCCAGATATGTTCTACGAAACAGGATATACAGCAATGACAAGATTAGAACTAGGAGACAAATTTGATACAAGCAATGTAACAGACATGGCTAGAATGTTCGATGGAACAGGATACACAGCTATGACAAGCTTAGACTTAGGAGATAAATTCTATACAACATCTGCAACAAACATGGCAGGAATGTTCTATGGAACAGGAGCTACATTAATGACAACCTTAGACCTAGGCCCAGCATTCACGAAAATAGCAAGTACAAACACAGACATGTTTACAGATACAGGAAAAGACGGAGAAATCACAATTTACGCATCAGAGCAAATTTACCTAGACAAAAACAACTTTAAGGCAGACACAAATGCAACAGAGTCATTAATAAACTATACAAGAGGAACAATCAATCCAAAATACAGAACAGAATGGATAAAAGAAAGTTCAACAATAAGTGAAGCAAACAAGAATATAGCAATAACATTAAAAGGAACAACAAATGTAGAAGCAGGAGTAGACTTCACAAGCAATGTAACAAGTTCATTAACAATAGACAATGTACATGTATATGTAGATGGAGAAGAAGCAACAACAATAACAAAATCACTTGCAACTCCAACAACAGCAGTAAATGCTGTAACAGGAGCAAATGATGTAATTCAAGTATTAACATTATCAAACTTAGAAGAAGCAGTAAGACAACAAGGAAAGGATTACAAAGAATGGAGTGGTAACATTTCATTAAAAATAGACAAAAAGACATTAACAGATGATATATATTCTAACCAAAACTTACAAGCAATAGACACAACGGGAAATATGATTGATATTGAATTAAAAGATGAAGCTACAGATAAAAACACAGATGGAACAATGTTTACAGACTATATTGAACCAGAATTTACATATATATATTCAAATGGAAATATAAATTATGAAGACAAGACATTAACATTAGAATTTTCTGTAACAGATAAATATTTCAATACATCAGCAATAATAAACAATGTAGATAATCTAGAAGTAAAACTAATAGATACAGATCCAAATACAACAATTCCAAACGACAAAATAACAAAAGAACTTACAAAAATAGAGGATATTAGTAAAGACATTGATGGTGATGGAGAATTAGAAAAAGTTGGAGAAAAATACAAATTAGTAATAAAAGGTTTAGAGCAACAAACGGAGGATGGAAAATATAAAGACTACAGTGGACCAATGAGCATATCCATCCCCGCAGGGGTTGCAACTGATAAGTCTGGAAATACTAATATTGCTAAAACAATAACAATAGGAGTAAATGAACCTGATGGAAATCCAGAAGATCAAGTAGTTGTCGATGTAGTTGATCCATTATGGAAAACAGATAATATTAACATAGATCATGAAAACAAGAAAGTAACGGTTGATTTAATAGGAACAGATAAATACTATGCAAGCAATAGCTTAACAACAGATAGTATTAAAGTAACAATTGATGGAGAAGAAGTAACATCAACAGCAAATGTTCAAAAATCTTTAAGTGAAGCAACACCACTAACAGAAACAAGAAATGGTCAAACAGTAACATACGGAATTAAATACACATTAACATTATCAAATTGGGAAGAAGCAGAAAAACAAACTGATAAACAATTCTTTGAATGGAGTGGTACAACAAGTATCGAAATTGCAGGAGATACATTAAAAGATGAATCAAATAACACAAGCAATTTACAATCATTTGAGTTAGGACATGCAGATTTCATAAAACCTAAAATTGAAAAAGTTTCATCAACTAAAGATGCAGATGCTAAGACAGAAACAATAATATTTAATGCAATAGACAAATACCTAGATACAACAAAAGAAATAACAACAGATGAAATTTCAGTATATGTTGATGATGAATTAGTACCAGATGGACAAATAACAAGAACATTGACAAAAGAGTCTGATTTAACAGGAACAGTAAATGGAACATCAAAAATAATCGGACATCAATATAAATTAGTATTAAGTGACTTTGAACAAATAAGAACAGCAATAGACTACAACAGAGAATTCTCTGATTGGAGTGGTACAGTATCAATAAAGGTTGCAGAAGGAACAGTTAAAGATACAAATACACCTACACCAAATGGAAATGAAGAAACAACATTAAAAGGTGACTTTGTAGACTTTATAAAACCAAATGCAACATATCAATATACAGCTTCAAATATAGATTATGATGGCAAGACATTTACAATGGTATTTGATATAACTGATAAATACTATACTTCTGGAACATTGGCAATTGGAGATTTAGATATTAAGATTGATGGTGAAACACCAAATTGGGATGATACAGGAGTTCACGGAGTGGTTAAAGAACTTACTTCTGAAGATTTAACAAATACAATAAGCTATACGGACAATGATACTGTTAAGAGTGGAAGCAAAGTTGTTGGTAAACGTTACACATTGAAACTATCTCACTTAGAACAACTTGAAAAATTGGTAGGAAAAGAAACTATGGATTACAGTGGTGTAATTACAGTTGCAATTCCAGCTGATAAGTTGTCAGATACTTCTGTTAATAAGAATAATGCAGTTACAATTACTTCTGGTATAGAGGTTAAAGGTGAACCAGTAAACGGAGACGGAACAATAGTAGACGTTGTAGATCCAATATGGGAAAGAGTAAGTTCATCAGCAAGTGCAGCAAATCAAACTGCTACAATAACTGTAAAAGGAACTGATAAATATTTTGTAAGCAGTAATTTAACAGCAGATAAGATAAAGGTACTTGTAAATGGACAAGAACTTTCTGAAAATGTTTCAGTAAATGTTGGAACAGCAACTCCAGCATATGCTCAAGACGGAACTACAAGAATTGGTGATGAATATACAATAACAGTTAGTGGCTCAGGATTACCTAAAGATACTAACCAAATTAAGGTTCAAATTCAACCTGGTGCAATAACTGATAATTCTGGAAATACTAATAAAGCAACAGATTTACTTGTATATAATACATTAATAAAAACAGATACAGAAACAGAAACAACAAGCGGATTCTTAGGAAGTGCTAACAGCACTAATGAGAAGGTTAAAACAATTCAAAGACAGAACATTGATAATGTAACATTTATGGATAATATACCTTCAACAGTATATGATAAATCTGAACAGGCATATGTTGATGATACAGCTTGGGATGTTTCTGCAATGCAAGATAAATCAATCTTAGCTTGGTATACTACAAATGCTAATGGAAGCTTAAAGGTTTACATTGGTAGTGATAATGAGATATTTGGAAATTATAACTCAAGTTACTTATTTGCAAGTATAGGTTATTCAAATATATGTACAGCAACTGAAACAATTACTAATATTAGTCTATTGAATGTTGGTAGTGTTACAAATATGTCAAATATGTTTAAGCTAACTGGATATAAGGCGATGACGAGCTTAGATTTAGGAAACAAATTTGATACAAGTAATGTAACAGATATGAATAACATGTTCAATGGAACAGGATATACAGCAATGACAACATTGAATTTAGAAAATAAATTTGATACAAGTAATGTAACCGATATGAATAATATGTTCAATGGAACAGGATATACAGCAATGACAGGTTTAGATTTAGGAAACAAATTTGATACAAGTAATGTAACAGATATGTCACATATGTTTGAAGGAACAGGATACACGGCAATGACGAGTTTCAACTTAGGAGACAAATTTAATACAAGCAATGTAACAGATATGCAAAGAATGTTTAGTGAAACAGGATATAAAGAAATGACAACATTAAATCTAGGAGGCAATTTTAATACAGTTAAAGTAGAAAATATGTTAGGTATGTTCTATAGAACTGGTAGAGAAAAAATGCAAACCTTAGATTTAGGTACTGAATTTGACACAGGTAATGTAAAAAATATGAGAAGTATGTTTAATGAAACAGGATTTAGATCAATGACAAGCTTGAATTTAGGAAGTAAATTTAACACAAGTAATGTAACAATTATGTATAGAATGTTCTTTTTGACAGGAAATAATGAAATGACAGTATTAGATTTAGGAAATCAATTCTATACAACAGCTGTAACAGATATGACAGAAATGTTTTATCAATGTGGACAAAATGCAATGACAACCCTTGATTTAGGACCAGCATTTACCCAAATAGCACAATCAAAAACAGTTATGTTCGAAAACACAGGTAAAGACGGAGCAATCACAATCTACGCATCAGAACAAATTTACTTAGACAAGAACAACTTTAAGTCAAACACAAATGAAACAAGTTCTGCAATCAACTTTACAAGAGGAACAATCAATCCAAAATACAGAACAGAATGGGTAAAAGAAGTATCAACAATAAGCAAAGCAGACAAGAACATAGCAATAACATTAAGAGGAAGAACAAACGCAGAAGCAGGAGTTGACTTCACAAGTAATGTAACAAGTTCATTAACAGCAGAAAACATACATGTATACTTCGATGGAGAAGAAGCAACAACAATAACAAAATCACTTGCAGATGCAACAACAGCAACAAACGCAGTAACAAATGCAAATGATGTATTACAAGTATTAACACTATCTAACCTAGAAGAAGCATTAAGACAACAAGGAAAGAACTTCAAAGAATGGAGTGGTAACATCACATTAAAGATAGACAAAAAGACATTAACAGATGATACTTATTCTAACCAGAACTTACAAGCAATAGACACAACTGGAGAAATGATAGACATTGAGCTAAAAGATACTGCAACAGACAAAAACGAAAATAGCACAATGTTCACAGATTACATTAATCCAGAGTTCACATATGAATACTTCAACACAGAAACAGACACAGATGCAAATACAGTAATAGATTATGAAAGAAAGACAATAACAGTAGTATTTGATGTAACAGATAAATACTTTAAAGAATCAAATATAACAGCAGATAATATGACAATAAAAGTTGGTGGAGAAGAACCAGATTGGACAAAATCAACAAAAACACTAACAAAGAAAACACTTGAGGCAGACAAAGTAGTAGGAAACATCACATACAAAGCAAATGGAGACATTTATTACACAGTAAATGGAACACCAACAAAGATTGGTGAAAGATATGAACTTGTAGTAAGTAATCTAGAAGTAGAAAATGGTGTTGGATACAGTGGGGCAATGACATTGTCATTCCCTGCTGGAGAATTAAATTCAGATGGAACATTAAAAAATGGAATTGTTGATAAGAGTGGAAACTTGAGTATAAATAAAACAATTACAATTGGTATAGATGAACCAGAAAATCCAGAACATCCTGATCATAAACAAGAAGAAATAGTCGACTTAGTAAATCCGTTATGGACAGGACCACATAATGTTAATTCAATAAACAGAACAAATAACACAGTTGATATTAAGTTATTAGGAAGTGACCAATACTACGATACAGACGTATTTGCACAAGGATTAGCAAATGGAACAATAAATGAAGCATTAAGCAAAATTAAAGTATATGTAGATGGTGAAGAACAAACTTCAATAACAAAATCAATAGTAAAAATAACGGATAGCACAGAACTACAAGAATTAATAGCAAAATCTGATCTACAAAGTGCAAAGGCAGAAGATGTAAAAGTTGGATACACATTAACATTAGGAAACTTTGGAGAGCTAAATGGAGAAACAAAAATTGTAATAGAGGCTGGAACAATAACAGACTTAAGTGGAAACAGAAATAGAGAAACAACAATACCTGTTGGAAACATAAGCTGGAAAGAAGCAAATGAACCATTACAAGAATCTGATACAGGATATCCAAGATATCATGCATTTAGAGAAGATATAGTGGACTTTGTAAAACCAGTGATAAGATATCAATATTCAGCAGTAGAAGATGACACAACTAAGGCAAACCCAGAAATAGACTATGAAGCAAAAACACTAACAGTAAGATTTACTGTAACAGATAAATACCTAGTAGAAAGTTCAGTAATGAATGCAGATGGAACATTAAATACAAATAATGTAAGATTAAAAATATCAACATTAAGTGATTCTGGTAATGAAGAGTTTAAAGATATAACAGATGAAGGTATTTCAACAACAATAACTTCAACACAAATTACAGATGGATATGAATATACATTAGTTGTTAAAGATTTTGAACAAGTATACAACAACAAAGGTAAATATATGGATTACAGTGGTATTGTACAATTAGCATTTGCAGAAGGTCAAATAGATGATACATCTGGAAACAAAAATATAGCTACAACAATCACAGTAGATACAGGAACTGGAGATAATCCAAATGGAGGAGTCGTTGTCGATGTAATAGACCCAATAATAGAAAAAACAGCAGAAAACTTAAGTATTGTAAACTCAAGCAATGGTATAAACAGAGACAAAGAAAATGAAACAGGAACTGTAACAATGATGATAAAAGCAACAGATAAATATTTATCAACAGGAACATTACAAAATGCAGAAAATGTTGCAAAAATCAAAGTTAAAGTTGTAAAACCTGATGGAACAGAAGTGATACCAGATACAATAACAAAATCAGTTACACAGGTAAGTAAACAGTCAACATCAATAACATATAGAATTACATTAGGAAACTTTGAGACAAATGAAGGTGTAACAAGTGTTATAATTCCAGAAGGTGTAATAACAGATAGATCAGGAAATGGAAATAAAGAAACAGAAATCCTAGTTGGAAATTCAACATGGACAGAAACAGGAGATGCAAAAGGTGAATACACAGCATTTAAGAATAGTATAGTAGACTTTACAATGCCAGTTTGGAAATATGCAACAAGTAGTATAACAAGAAATAGAGATGGAGAAACAGGAACAGTAAAAGTTAAAATACTAGGAAGTGATATTTACTACTTAAAAGATACATTAACAACAGACAACATATTTGTTTATGTAGCAAATAGTGAAACACCAGATGCACCAGTAACAACAATTACAAAGAGCCTAGAAAAGATAACCGATACTGCAGATCTTGAAGGAGCAGATACAGGATATTACTTAACATTAGGTAACTTTGGAACACATGATGGTCAAGTAAAAATTACAATAGCTGATAATACAATAAAAGATACATCAGGAAATGGAAACAAGATAACAGAAATATTAGTTGGAAATCCAAATTGGGTTGAAACAGATGTTGGAGACAGTAGTGAGTCACCAAAATATACAGCATTTAGAGATAGTATAGTAGACTTTATAAAACCTACACTAAAATATAAATATACAGCAGATGCAAACCCAATAATAGATCAAGAAAACAAAACATTTACAATGACATTTGATGCTACAGATACAAACTTCTTAGAAAGCAGTCTAACAGTAAGTGACATCAGAATACTTGTAGATGATGTAGATGTAACAGATACTTTAACAAAAACATTAACAAGTGCAGATATTACAGATGGCTCAGCAAACGGACTAAGATATACATTAACATTAAAAGATTTCGAATTAGAAAGAATCTTAGAGGGAGATGCATTTAAGAGACATAGTGGTAAGATTGAACTTGTAGTAGCGGCTGGAAAAGTAAAAGATACATCAGGAAATGAGAACATTGAAACAAGAATAATTGTAGATAATGATGATGGTGATGATGCAGAAAATTATGTAAGAGTAGACTTTATTAAACCAACATTATACTATGTTGATAAACATATAAGTTGGGATAATAGATATGCAACAGTAACAATAGCTGGAACTGATAGATTCTATGACTTTAACACTAAATTAGATCCAAATGATATTAAGCTATATCAAGAAAATCTAAACGGTGAATATGTACAAGTTACAAATTTACCAGTGTCAATTAATTCTGTTAAAACAGATTATGGATACAACTTTGTAATTAGATTAGATGACTTTGAAGAAGAATACAAGATGAAGATTAGCATACCTGCAGGAAAGATTGGAGATCTAGATGGTCATTACAATGATGCAACAGACATAATTGTAGGATTAGATAACAAGAAACCTGTTTGGAGATATTTAAGTACAGATACATCTCAATTCGAGTCAGATGGAAAGGTAAGCTTTAATGTTAAAGGACAAGATAAATTCTTAGATTTAACAAAGAGCGGATTACAAGATGGTGATGTTTCAGTTTATAGAGATGGAGTTAATATTTCAGATTCAGTTGGAATTACAATAAATTATCAAGGACAAGATGAAACTGAAAAATCAAAATCATATAAGATTGATGTAAGTGGAATGACAGAAACAGGAACATATTCATTAGTATTTAAAGATAAGACATTGATAGATGAATTTAACAACGAAAGTGCAACAACAACAATTACATTCTCTAAATCAATAATTTCTTCTAATACAGATAATTATCAAAAGGTAACATATCATGCAAGTCCTGATTTCGAGACAACACATGAAGCTTATGTTCATGAATTGATGAGTGTAAATACAACAGGAACAAATGCAGAAGCTACAACATTTAGACCAAGCACAGTTGGTGAAATATATGATGATGGCAAAAATACACTATTTGCAGAACCATTTAGTTATGCAGGTGGAACTCAGTCAGCATATAGCTTTAAAGGATGGGCATTGGCAAATGAAAATGGATTTATTATAGATAAAGATGGTAATAAATTAGCTACATCAGAAGGTAGCACATTTGATGAAACAAAGGCAACAATATATGGATTATATGATGAAATTCCTGATACTGCTAAATCTGCTGATGACATGGTACATCTAAAAGCTGTATGGCAAAATGCAAAAGTAATATTTGTATCAAATGGAAACGGAAATAATAGTGCAGACGGACTTTCTCCTACGACACCAGTTAAAGATTTACAAACAGCATATGGTAAATTAAACACTAACGGAACAGCATCAACTAACATAATAGTAATTATGGATAAAGTTGAATGGAAAGATAGTACAAAATTAACTGGAAATGCAACAATTACAAGTTTATATGCAGGTGTTGATTATAAGGCTAGTGGAGCAGAGTTGAAGATTTCTTCTAACTTAGAAGTAGATGGAGATATTAAATTTGATAATATCAAATTATATTCAAATTCTACAACAGTAAATGATGGAAGTGATTACTTAGCAAATGAAACTTATACAAATATGTTAATTACAAACTATGGTGATGTAACTCTTGGAAGAAGAATTTCAACACCAGATGATAAGTATACATTTGGAGCAGTAGTTGGTGGAAATTATAAGACTGAATCTACAACAGGAGAAATTGGAATTCATACAGTTATAGTTGAAGCTGGTAGATATAACAATATAGTTGTTGGAAGTAGCTTAGGTTCAGGTGGACAAACAACTACATCTAAATATATTTCACATCAAGTATTGATTGGTAATATGAAAGATTCAGCAATTTCTAGAAATGACAAACTAACAATTACAGGATCATTATTGATGGGAGAACTTGAAGATAGATGTTATCCATATAATTCTTCTGGTTCACAAGATACAGCAAATGCATATACAAGAACATATGCAATTACAAAGATTTATAGTGGAACATTTACTGGACATAATAAATTTGCTAAGGCGTCAGAAGATGCAAGTATTTATCTAAGATCTATGAATGGATTTACAGATGGTGCTACAAGATTTGAGATGTATGGTGGAAATATTACAGGAAATGTTTATGCAGGAGCTAGAATGGCAACTACAGGAGCAGATCAAGATGAAAATATCTTGAATTTCTACGGTGGTAATATAACAGGAAATGTATTTGGACATGGTTCAAATGATGCATCAGTAGGATATTCTAACATTGAACTTGGCGGAAACTTTGCTATAACAGGAAATGTGTTTGGAGGTTCAAATGCAACAACAATTGGTCAAGGAAGAATTACAGGAAATACAACAATTACAGTAAATACTGCTTCAGCTAATATAAATGGAAATATTTATGGTGGAAGCAATGGAACAATTAATGGAGATTCAATAAATCTAAATAATGGTGCAATTACTGGAAATACAAATGTTGTAATAAATGCCGGAGTAATAACAGGAAATATATATGGTGGAGGTAATAATTGTGGTTCATCAGGTTCAGCAAATATAACAATCAACAATGGAGCTATTTCAGGAGATATATATGGCGGAGCTTATCAGAACCAAGTTAGAACAGAATCTAATATAGTTATAAAAGGCGGATCTGTAAATAATATATACGGCGGAAATGAATTAACATCACAAGCTCAACAAAATAATGATGGCTCAAGACAAAATACAAATATTACAATTGAAGGTGCTAATGCAAAAGTTGAAGGAACAATTTATGGCGGAGGAGCATTTGAGAAAGTTGCAACAGCAACAATCAACTTAAATAGTTGTGAAACAGTACCAACAGTATATGGAGGTTCAAAAGGATCTGGAATAACTGAAGAAGCAAATATTAATCTAAATGGAATGACAGTAAGTACAATATATGGTGGTACAAATGGAAATGGAACAGTAACAACTGCAAATATTAACTTGAAATCTGGAACAGTAACTGATGTTTATGGTGGAGGCTATGGTGGAACAACCACAACTTCAAATATAAACCTTGGCTCTAGTGATGGAGGAACTGCAACAGTAACAAGCATATATGGAGGACCAAATTTGGGCGGAACAGTTGGAAAATCAAATGTAATGCTAAAATCTGGAACAGTAACAAATGTATTTGGTGGAGGTAATTCTGCAGAAGTAGGAACAGCTAATGTAACACTTGATGGTATAACAATAGATACAATACATGGTGGTTCTAAGGATTCAAGAGTAACAGCAAATACAAATGTAGTATTAAAATCCGGAACAGTAACAAATGTATTTGGTGGAGGTCTAGGAACTTCAACAACAAATGCAAAGGTTACACAACAAGGTGCAAATGTAGAAAATATCTATGGTGGAGGCTATGGCGGAACTGGCAACGGAGGAACAACAGCAAATGCAACTGTTAATATTGACAGTGGAAAAGTAGAAAACGTATATGGCGGAAGCATGAATAAAGGAATTACACAAAATGCAATAATCAACATCAGAGGTACATCATTAATAACTAATAAAATTTATGGTGGAGGATATAAAACTGATATTGGAAAATCAGATAATTCAGGAAGTACAACAATAAATATATCTGGAGGAACGATAAACAAAGACTTATTTGGTGGAGCAGAAGGAGCAGTAGTTCATGGAATAACAAATATAAATATTGGTGTAGATGCTGTAAGTGATAATTCACCAGTAGCAGGAAATATCAACATCAGAGGAAATATTTATGGTGGTGGTACATCAACAAGTGTAGATTATAGCTTGAACAGTGTAGAAGGTGATACACATATTACTATGACAAATAGTACAAGATCACCAATTACATTCAGCAAAAATATCTTTGGATCAGGAAAAGGAACAAATTATTCAACAAATAATACAATCAATGATGGTTCAACAATTAAACTTAATAATTTTGGAACATCAAGAAGTTCTTATAGAATGACATCAATCCAAAGAACAGGAAAAGTATCTATTGGTAACTCATATTTAGAGTTATTTGGTGCTCAAGATAATTACAATTATTATAGAAATACATTGTATACATTAAATAGAGTAACAAAGGGATTAGCTTTACATGATAACACAACATTATATACAAGAAGAGGATTTAACATGGTAGGCGGATTTGAAAGTTACTTAACAGATGCAAGTGGAAATCAATCTAAAGAAACAGTATCAATCTCTGGAAATAAAGTTACAAGAAATGTTGATAACAGAATATATACATTTGAAGGTATCAACCTAATCTTTGCAAAACAAGAAGGAGAATTAAGTGACAAGGCTAACCAAGATATATGGGGAGATGTAAGCGGTATGGCATTCTTCGGAATGTACAGAATAAACCGTACAAGCTTCGAAAAAGAATATGATATTTATGCACCAAATTATACAGGTGGAGCTAAAGAAAACTTCTTTGCAAATGGTACATATATAGAAGGAAGACATAAAGCAAATCATGATACAACTGTAGATGGATTCTATACAAATGTTGGAGATTATACAGACCCAAGCAATATTACAGTGTTCCCAAAAGTTATAGAAGTAACAGATTATGGAACATATTATGATTGGATAATTGGAGAAGACATAGTAAACTACGATGTTGGACCATTAATAGCATCAACATATTCAACATATTCAACAGCAGAATTGAAACTTGATTACAAATATCGTCAAGGAGCAATATACACATTAAATAGAGTCAGCGCAAATGCAATTGACGAAAACATCAACTTAGTTAATTCATCAAGTATTCCAACAATAGCTTCAGGAGATTCTGCAAATAATACATTTGCAGTAACAATGGAAGGTGAGAAAACAGGTTGGTTACAAAATGGAGTAACAAATATGTATACAGATAACAATGGTTCATTTGATGGAAATACAGTATATAAATCAGATAACTCAAGTAACCCAGGATCATTAATCTTCAAGATACATAACTCAATAAATGTTTCAGAGACTAAAGACTTAGGAAATGTAAACATTGTATTAATTGGAAAAACTAGAACAGCAGATGATGCTAGTGAAGGAAATGTATTTAGAGTAATAATATCTGTAAGTTTACAATCATTATATGAAGAGCCTAAAGAACAATACACACCAAGATTTACAGACAGCACAAAAACAAATCTAAATTACACAACAGATAGTAGTATTGATGTAAGTTACCTATTATATAAAAATGGTCTAACAGACACAATTTATGAAACAGGTGATTACAGAGTATTATCATCAACAGTACAATTACCTGCTGGAACAAAGATTACAATGAGAGATTATGGACAAGGAGATAGTGTAAACAAAGTATACAATTATCAAATTGGAAGCAACACAGCATATGATGCTACAGAAACAGTTGATGGAAAGACAAGATACTTGTATAAATTATCACACTTCAAGAACATAGGTACAAATGCAAGTGACTTCAGTGGTACAGGCGATTATAGAGATAACAATAGTAGTTATTATCATAGTGGTGCAAATGGAAGCGGATATGTATTAGAAAAATACGATATATCAATAGACTTAGAAAATTCTAATATAAATACAAATAAATTAGCACAAGAAACATATCTACAATTAAGAAGTGCAGATGGAAGATTGAAATATGATAATGGAGACAAAGACCTAACATACAACTTATATAATAATAATGCAACAATGACAGAATTAATCAGTAATGAAGGAAAGACCTACTCAGTATTTGAAAACTTAACGATTCCATTCACACTTGATTCAACATTATTAGAAAAAGTTGTTGGAACTGGTGGTACAGTTGAAGAAGCTAATGGTGGAAATGCTACAGAAAGTACAAGAATACATGATACAAAATACTATGATAAGAAAGTAGGTTTAGGAATTGAGATAATAGACGATGTAGGTGAAAGAGTAAAAGCACCTGAAGTTCAAAATCTTCAATTAACAGATGCAAGAGATTCAACAATAAAATATGAAGCTGGAAATGATGGAGTAATAAGAATTCCTTTATCAGAAGGAATGGCAAATATAAAGAATAGTTATAACTTATCATTAAGTCAATATCGTGTGCCTGCTGGAACATACAAGGTAAAAGTATACTTCTATGCATCAGATGATGGATTATATTATGAAGGAGAGAAAACAGTTGTAAAAGAATTCAACATAACATTCATAAATAGACTATTAGGACTTGCCGGAGTAGAAAGTACAAATGACAGCAGAATAATAAATAAAACAACTGGTATGAATTTGGAAGGAAATAGAGGATTAGACCTAACAGTTAAAGTAAGCTCACCAACAAATGACACTAATGTCAGAGTAGAGTTATACAAACGTAATCCAACATATACAGAGACAGAAGATACTTCTGGAACTGGAAGTACAGTAAAAAGCTATACAGGAACACAATATACACTAGTAGATTTTGGCCAATATATAGAAGGAAACTGGGAAAAACCTGAGGATCAAGGACTAGAGACACCAGAAGGAAATATTGAATATATAGTAATGCCAAAAGAAAACTATGAATCTGCAGTAGCTTTAAAAGAAGTGGAATTCAAAAAGGCTATTAAAGAAAACATAGGTACAGGAGAGTATAAACTTGTATTTAAGGCTTGCTATGATAATACTGTAATACAAGAAGTTTCAAAAACATTTGTAGTAACACCATAAAGGGAAAAAATGTACCGGGTACAAAATTGCCCAGGGGACAAAATGTACCCGGTACAAAATTTCCCATAAAAAATGGGACAAAATGTACCCGGTACAAAATGTCCCACACAAAACGGGACAAAATGTACCCGGTACAAAATGTCCCAAAAAAAGGAGATAACATGAAAAAACATAAGAAAGTATACAAAATCAGAGTTGCTATAGTTGTATTTATAATAATACTAATGATTGCAATATCAGTATTTGGTAGATATATATACAATAATATGAGAGAGGCATATTTCACTTCTAAGCAATTTTTCTTTACGAGTGATTTATTGAATTTAAATAATCAAAAATACACTTATGATGATTGGGGTGGAATGGATGTATATGAGATAAGCATTGATTTATATAGTTATGCGAATACTTTGCTTAGATTAGACTATGATTTGAATTATGAGATTTCTTGCGAATCTTTAAATCCTGACAAGATTAAATGTGCAATTAATTCAAATGATGGAACTACTTCTACAACAGGAGTTATTTATGCTAAAATTAATGGGGTAGAGAATAATGTTAGTAAAGTTGTTTTATATGTTACGCCAGTAACTCAAGTTAATAAAGGGGAGACGGTTTCTATTGCAGTAAAAGCTAAAACAACAGAACCTTATGAAAAAGAGATTTCTTGTGAATTTTCTTTAAAGGTCAAAGAACAAACGTCAAATTCTTATAAAATAGAGGATGAACCTAATAGAAATTATGCGGTTCTTGAATTTGTTAATGCACAAAGTTCTATTTTACAATATACTTTGACTTTTGATCCTAATGTTGTAAGAATTGATACAAATGATGATATATGTATAAATAAGTTGAGTGGAACAACTACGACAATAAATGGAACACAATATTTAAATAAAGTTGTTTTTAATATGAATAAAGAGTCTTCTAAAAGGATTAAGTTTTATAAGGTTGATATGACAAAAGATTATTCATATCCTTCTGGTGATTCTAGACCGATTATTAATGTATCAACATAAAAAATTTAGTTCCATAATGTTGATTTTATGGTAAAAATTTATTATAAAAAGGTATAGACTTTTAAAAAAAGTTATGGTATAAATTATAATAGAGAAAAAGGAGGAAAAACATGAAAAAGGTAAGAAAAGGTAAAAAGATGTTGATGACAATGATAATAGCTGTTATTGCAATTATTCTTGCAATTGTTATTATAGTTAACATTGTTAAACATAATAAAGAAAAACAAGGAACTGGTACTGAAGAAAAACAACAAGTATTTGAGTTGCCAGAAACAAAGACAGACAGTGGTATGGATGTACAAAAAATTTCTATGGAATATTTAAAAGATAATAATCAAACTATGGTAACAATGAGAATAACAAATACAACAGGAAAGAAAGTTAAAGAAGAGAACTTTAAAGCAATATTGGTTGGACCAAGTGATAATGTGTTGGGAAGCATGCCAACAGGTACAAGTGTAGATTTGGATGTTGGACAACAGTGTGAAGTTACTGTTATCTATTCAGGAGATTTGACTGCTACACAACGTATAAAATTAGAAAAAATGCAATAATCAAATGAAATGTGAAATAAACAAGAGTGAAAGGAAGAAAAATTATGAAAAAAGTACTAGGGGGTATATTGCTTGTAGTATATTCTATAATTGCAATTACAGTTACAGTTTTGTTGTTATCATATAATGAATATAATTGTAGCGAAATTGGAGGATATACAGTTTATATAGTTAATGATGATTCTCTCGAACCAGAGTATAAACAAGGAACTGTATTGTTAGTGAAACATACAAGTGATAAAAATGTCCAAAAAGGTGATGAAATATTCTTGTATAAAGTAATTAATAGCCAAGAATATCAATTTATTACGAGAACATTAGATGATAAGATTCAACAAGGAAGTCATATAAATTATATTGTTGATAATGCAGAAAGCTATGATAGTGGATATTTTGTTGGTAAAACAAATGATGCTGTAGTTATTGAAGGATGGGGATATGTATTAGCATTGTTAGAATCTAAATGGGGATATTTATTCTGTGTAGTAATTGTATCTTTACTATTATTTTTACAAGAAGTATTTGATTTGACAATGGAAATTAAATATGGAATGGATGTTAAAAAAGCTAGAAAAGCTTCAGCAACTTCAGATGATACAGATGTTCCAGAGAGAACAAGTGAACATAAGAGTAATACTGCTAAAAAGCCTAGCGCTAAAAAGACGGTAAATACAACAAAAACAGCAGGAACGTCAAAAAAAGCAAGTACAACTAAAGCGAATACAACTAAAGCAACTGGAACGTCAAGCAAAGCGAGAACTGCAAAGACAGTAAATAAAAAAATTGAAAGTGATAAAAAAGAAGCAAATAGCGAGGAAGAATAAATGAAAAAATTATTAACAATTTTAGTATTAATAATGTTAATTATAACTTTTTTTCAAATTGCTAATATGTATGCATTGTATAAAGAACAATTGCAAAGTGATTATACCAACTTACTTGGAGTTTGGGCTATAAAAGTAAATGGAGTAGATATATCATCAGGTGAAGAAAATTTAACATTTACGATGACTGAGGACAATCTTCAATATATGCCTTCTAATAGCGTTAAGGATGGAAAGATTGCACCAGGTAGACAAGCTTGTTTTGAAATAATAATTGATCCGACTAACACAGATGTATCTATTCTATATACTTTAAAAATAAAATTAAGCGAAATTACAGAGGCTAAAATGAGCTTAGTTCAAGTTGAAAACTATTTCCAAAAAGATGGCTCAACAGATGAAGTTACAAATGAAACAGTATATACAGGAACCGAATCACACACAGCGGTTATTCCGATAGGAAAAATAAATGAAAAATATATTAACCATATTAAATTATATTTTGAATGGTCTAACCTAGAAGAAAATAATGAAAGTGATTCTGCTCTTGGTGCTACAGATTCAGCAAAATTATCTGTTCCACTGGAAATAAACTTAAAACAATATACAGGAGAAACGATTAGTAATGGAATATCATAAAATATTGAAAATTTTTGAAAAAATAATAGTGAATTTAATAATTATAGTTTTAAGTATTATTGCAATGTTTGTGATATGGGGATTTGTTCAACTTAATGTGCAAAAAAAGGAATATCTAAATATTTTTGGATATTCGCTTTTTAGCACAGAAACAGGAAGTATGTCTCCTACTATGGAAAAAGGAGATATTGTAATTATCAAAATAGGTGATGAAATAAGGGAAAAAGATATTATAACATACAAAAAAGAAAATGTGTTTATAACACATAGAATTGAACAAATTGAAGGTGATTTCATAATTGCAAAAGGTGATAATAATAATACTGAAGATGATCCTATAAAAAAAGATGATGTTATAGGAAAAGCGGTTTATATTATTAACAATGTCGAAATATGGAAAAGGGTTTTTTCAGATAAAAATGTAATAATTCCTATATGTATAACTGTTGTTCTTTTTGTATTATTGATTTCGTACAAAGAAAAGACAGATTCAGAATTAAAAAAAATGGCATCAAAAGTAGATGTATCAGAAGAATTTGATGAAAAAAAATCAACAGCAAAAGATAAGAAAACAGGTGATAAAGATGATTGATAAAAAGAAATTACGAAAAAGTTTACTTATATTATTATTAATAGCTATAATAATTATTGCTATTATTTTGATAAGAAATACCTTAGCAAGATATGAGACAACAGCTACATCAGATAAAGATATAGATGTTGCGTTTTGGGTAATTGGAGAAAGTTATAATACTCAAAGAATGTTGATAAAGAATATTTACCCATCAGATACGTCATTTGATTATACATTCACCGTATCAAATTTTGAAGTAAATGAAGATGATAATTCTATCAAAAAAAGAGCTGAAACAGATTTAGAGTATGAACTTAGTCTTACAACAACTACTAATTTACCTTTAGAATATGCAATTCAAAAAAATGGAGCGAGTTGTAGTACAAATGAGACTTTGATTACAGATTCTGATGGAACATATTATAAAAATATTAAATTAGCTAAGGTTAGATTGAATCAGGATGCGGATAGAACTGATAAATATGTTTTAAAAGTAACTTTTCCAAAATCAAATTATAAAAATTTGGATTATGCAGATTTGCTTGAATATATAAAAATAGATATGAACGCAAAACAAATAATAGAATAAGAGGGATAAAAATGAAGAACATAATGGATACATATTTGAATTTTACAGAGAAGAAAATAAAAAAGTATATGAAGATAATATTTGCTAGCTTTTATGACGAAGAAATAGTTAGTGAATATTTAAGGACATATATAAATGCAAGATATTATAATATATGCAATACAGAGAAACCAGCAAGGGCATTTTATTTAAGAATAATTGATGAATTAGAATATAAAGAAGATGTTTTAATGAGAAAATGTGAGGAAGATGCTGAAAGCTTGGATGAAAAGCAAAAAAAATTAAATCTTATTAATAAGGTAAAAGAAGTATTTTCATATATATTATTTTTCGACAATGTAAGAAATGTAGAGAATTTTAAAACAATAGATAGCTTAAAAGAAATTATAGAAAAAATAATGGAAATAGTTAATAATGCATTTGGAATAAAAGTATCAGATCAAACAATAGATAAATTGTATCAAGAAATAAAAAGTGATATGGTTGAAAAAGATGTATTTTTAGACAAATTTGAAACAGATGAGTTTTCGCTAAATTTTGAAAATAGCGATATTAGAGAAGATTTGTATTTTGTCAAATTGGAACATAATGTTAAAATGCCAATTCAATATAGTGATACTGTAATAGACAAGGTGTATACAGAAGGTATAGTCGCAGAAGATAAGCTACAAATTGAATATATTTTGTTAAGTGTTATAGCTATTAGAGATATAGTAAATGGTAATTTTAAAGATGCATATATATCAGAGTTTACAAGCTCATTATTTAAGAAAAAACAGAAATTAGATGGAATATTATCATTAATAAGCAATCAAGCTTTACAGGAAAAAATTAGTTTGAATATTACATATTCAGATTATAAGAAAAATCAAAAAAGTGTATTGGAATACACTAAAAAGGGGTATAATTTCGTAATTACATTAGATGATTCGATACAAAACCTTGAGGAAGTAGAAAAACTAAAAATGTTTAAATGTATTATAGCACCTAAGAATATTGCATTATATAAAGAGATAAAAACAAATAAAACAATTTTAAATAATGTTGTTTATAAATAAAAAACAGGAGAGGGAAAAATGGAAACATACGGAAGATTTTTATTTGAATTTTTAAACCAATTTTTTTCAGGATTTGGAGAAATACTTGGAGGATTAGGAAAAGGAATAGCAAACATATTTAATTTTTCAGCATATTATGAGATAGTAAAACACTATGCAAACGATTTTCAACAATCAGAATGGATTTTAACAGGATTAGCTATAATTTGTATGGTTGTTGTTATTGGTTCAATTCTTGGAATAATAATATTTTTCTTAAAGAAGCATTTAAGATGGAGAAAGAAAATAATCAATCAAGAAGAACTATTAAATCAAATTGATAACCTAAATGAGCAGGTTGAAGAATTAGTTGATGAAAAAATGAAATTATTGTCAATGAAAGCACCTGAATTAGGTGTTAATCCAGGGCTTAATGCTACAGCTTCTACAAGAAATATTACAACAACAGGTGGAGGAACAGCAGTTGGAGTTGGAATAGCTACAGGAGTTGCTAATGGTGCAGTTGCTGGCGGGTCTACTAGAGTTTATGGCGGTGGAACTGCAATTGCTGGTGGAGCAAATGGGGCAGAAAGTGAAGAACAGGTTGATCCAAATACACAAAGCAGATTCTCTAAATTAACATTAATCGATCAAGAATATGCAAAATACAAACAAAAAGACTATCACAACTCTTTCACATTACCAGAATTTTGTTATATGTTTAGAAACTTTGCTGCAAGCAAATTAAAATTATATTATAGTGAGAAAATGATAAGATTATTCGTTTCAGCAATAGCATCAACAAAATTAGTAATTCTACAGGGTATATCTGGTACAGGTAAAACATCTATATCATTAGCATGGGGTAATTTCGTAAAACACCCTTCATGTGTTGCATCTGTACAACCTTCTTGGAGAGATAGAACAGATATATTTGGATACCTAAACGAATTTACGAAAAAATTCAATGAGACAGACTTCTTGGCTTATCTATATGAAGCTGGATATATGGACGAAATATTTACAGTAATCTTGGACGAGATGAACTTGGCGCGTGTTGAGTACTACTTTGCAGAAATGTTATCAATCCTAGAAATGCACAGCACAAAAGATTGGAAAATAGAAGTTGTACAAAGTTCATGGCCATCAGATCCAAAGAAATTAATTAGAGGAAAATTACAAATTCCACCAAATACTTGGTACATAGGAACAATCAACAACGACGACTCAACATTCATGGTAACAGACAAAGTATATGATAGAGCAATGCCTATAGATATCAACGAAAAAGGTGTTGCATTTGAACCTGATAATGTTGATGCAATAGATGTAAATTATTCATATTTAAATGGGTTATTTGAAAAAGCAATTACAGACTATGCAATTTCACCAGCAACATTAAAGAAAATAGATGACATGGATAACTACACAATTAAACACTTTAGAGTTGCATTTGGTAACCGTATTGTAAAACACATGAGAAAATTCGTACCAGTATATGTTGCTTGTGGAGGAGACGAAACGGAAGCAGTAGATTATTTCATGGCGAAAAAAGTTTTAAGAAAATTTGAAGGATTGAACTTAGCTTTAATTAGAGATGAAATTGATGGATATATTGATTTCTTAGATAAAAATTTCGGTAAAGGCAAAATGGCTGAATGTACAGAATTTTTATTAAGACTTAAGAAGATGTCTTAGTTGGGACAAAATGTACCCGGTACAAAATGTCCCCAAAAAAATGGGACAAAATGTACCCGGTACAAAATGTCCCAAAAAAATTGGGTAAAAATGTACCCGGTACAAAATGTCCCAAAAAAATGGGACAAAATGTACCCGGTACAAAATTGCCCACTTTTGATAGTGGAGGGAAAAGGAAAAGATGGACTTAAATATTACCAAATTAGCAAATTTAGATGCAGGAAAATCTCAAGAGTTTCTTAATAAAGTGGATTCAAAATTAATGATGGATGTTAGTAGAAGTCAAATTGTTGGGAATGACGAATGGATGGATATGATTGAGTTTTCAATCCCATATATTGAAAAAGCTTTAATAAAAGGAATAAGAAATATTGTTACAGAAGAGGAAATTATAAAAATAGAATTGATTAAAAAGGTAACAGTGGAGAGTGTAAAACACTTATCTAAAAATGTTAACTTTGTTGATAGATATAATCAAAAAACAGGTGAGGTAATTCCTAAAAAAATACTTAATGCCTATAAAGAAGAAACTTTTATTAATTATGAAAATAGATTTTTATATAGTTTGATAAAATTAATAGAAGATTACATGTATCTTCGTGAAAGAGATCAAGAAAATGAGTATAAGGGAAAAGATACTCAAAAAGCTGATTATCAAGCAGAAATCAAATTAAAGAAAGAAAAAGTTAAAGTAAATTTAAGCTACGAAACAGAGGCATCAACTACTTTAAAAAAATCTAATAAATCGTCTGAAAGAATACAAAACATAAAAAAATCTTTAAAAATGTTGAAATCAACAGAACTTTACCAGATATTGGATTCTAAAAGAATTATACTAGTAAAAGCACCTTTAAAAATGACAAATGTTTTATTAAAAAATGTTAATTTCCAATATGCGGTTAAGCTATGGAACTACTTAAGTGAGCAGATGGAGATAAAAGATAAGTCAACAAAGATGAATAAAGAGTATGAAGAAAAAGGTATGGCAAAAACTCTTGTTGATGAGGATATCTATTTGATGCATTTGATTTTTAAAAGCAATAATATACAAGAACAATTAAAAAATCAAAAGAAAAGTACAATTGAAGATAAAAATACAAGAAAAGAATTGACTGATGCAATGATAGAGAAGATTATAGAGCTAAATCCAGAATTAACTGATAGAGAAATAAAACAGATGATTATGGATAAACTTGTTGTTATGAAAACTAGAAAAATAATTTCTTTAAAACCTATAGAGGATAGATTTAAAGAAAGAATTGACAAATATATGGTGCAAGCAAAAGAAGTGAGGTTAAGGTAAATGGAAGCAAACCAAGGAAAAAACGAAGAGAATGAGAAAATAGAGCAAATAGAAAATACAGAGCAAAATACAAAAACTAATGAAGAAAAAAGAAAAAAAGTCGGTATAAATAATAAAAATGTTGTTCTAAAAACTATATGGAATATTTTTATGAAAATATTAACAATAGTTATTGCATTAATATCTATAATAATTATTACACAAAAAGTAACCAATAATAAAATTGGATTTTTGGGGTATAGAATATTTAGAGTACAGACAGGAAGTATGATTCCCAAGTATCAAATTGGAGATGTTATACTTGTAAAAGAAAGGGACACAAAGAAAATTAAAATTGGTGATGATGTAACATATCTTGGAAAAGAAGGGGCAACAAAAGGCATATTAATAACTCACAGGGTTAAGGATATAGAGGAAGTAGATGGACAACTTGCATTCCATACACAAGGTATTGCTAATAATTTGGAGGATCCAATAGTATATGGTGACCAAATAAATGGAGTAGTACAATCAAAAATGTATTTTTTAACATTTATTTGTAAAATGCTTAATAATAAATATATCTTTTATTTCTGTGGAATATTACCTTTAACAATATATGTATTTTTCAAGGTTTTTAAAGGTAGTTATGATAAATACGAAAAAAGAATAGAAAAAGATTAGATTCGAAAGGATTATCAAATGAAAGAAAAAACTAGATTAAGAATAATACAAATATTATGTATTATATCAATATTAATTACAATTTTTTCTATACAAAGAACATATGCAAAATATTATGAAAAAGTTGATTCTACTTATCAAACAGGAATTAAAAGATGGCTGATAAATGTTAATACTTATAACATTCATGAAATGAATGAGCTAAGCCAAGTTATGCAACCAATATTAGTTGATGATGAAAATATGAATAATAATATTTTAGTACCTGGAAGAACTGGTTATTTTGAAATGGCATTAGACTATTCTGCTGTAGATTTGACTTTTGAGTATGAGTTCAATATTGAACAATTAAATAAAAAGCCGCTAGAAGATTTCGAAATTTATGGATACGAAGTTATTGGTGCTGACGGAACTTCAACTGTTACTGAAACTAAAGAAATAAAAGGTGTAATAGATCCTACTACAGAAGTTGATAGCAATGGAGAGAAAAAGAGAAATATAAGAATTTTATTTAGATGGAATGATGCAAATGCAGATACAACTGATAATGCAAGTGCTTCAGGACTTAACAACCTTGAAGATACACAATTTAAAGGAGAAGAGGATACATCCGAAAATGCAGATGGGTTACATACAATTTTAAAATATAAAGCAACAGTTAAGTTTTCACAATACATTGAGCCAACAGCTTAAAAAAATGGGAAAAAATGTACCCGGTACAAAATGTCCGGTACAAAATGTCCCAATGGAGGTGAGTTATATGGAAATAAAAAATATAAAAACATCAAAACTAGATAATAGAGAATTATTAGAAGTAAAGAAACAAGTAGAAGGTTTTTTAAAGTTTTTAAATAGCGAATATGACACAGTCAAGAAATTAGAGGAGGAAAATTCATGAAAGAATTAGTAGAAAGTATAGAAAAGCAAATTGATACAGATAAAGATGTAATTAATATTTTACCGAGAAATGGAATTAAGGCGATAAAAACTTTATTAGAAACAATACAAGAAATGACAGCTAAGTATGAATATGTAAATGAAATGCTCTTAGAAGATATAAAAAGCAGATTTGATGAACTTACAGCCGTTAATGAGAATGATGAAATTATCAATATTAATACAGAAATTTTAAAATATAATGATGCAGTAAAAAATATTGATAAATGTTCTCCATATGAAAAAATGGGACTTGACAAGATCACATATAATGTAAATGGGTATTACAAAAGTAATCTAGAGAGATTAAATACAGAGTTAATGGAATGTGTTAGAAAATTTGAGAATATTGGAATAAATCTAACTGCTAAAGATTTTGATATAAGTGAATACTCAAAGGAATACATGGAGGTACTATTACAAGAAGCGCAAAATGGACAGGTTAATTCTGAAAAGATTAAAGATACTTTTGAAAAAGTTTATTGGAAATGCTCAGAGGTGGTTTCACATTTATATGTAAATATTAAATATATTTATGATAAATATGAAAATGAAATAAATAAATTTTATCAGAACAACTCTGAAGAAATTATGAGCAAGTTTAATGCAACAGCAGAGCAACTTGAAAATAAAAAATCAGATTTGATTAGACAAAAAAATAAATTAGAAGATATTGATAATAAAATTATTCTTGATAAATTTTATACTGGTAGTTTAAACATCAATGACTATAAAGAAGATAATTATAAGAGAATGTATTTAGATTTAACTTCTAAGGATATTTCTGAATTATCAGAAGAAGAACAGCTTGAAATGAATGAAAATATAGAAAAATTGAATAATAATTTGAGCGAATATTCAAAATATTGCGAATATAGATTTTTAGTGGATGGTGTATTGGCTTTAAGAGATGAAGAACTAAAAAATGTTGAAGCTAATAAGGATAAAAAAGTTAAGAAAACAGAGCTTGAAATAATGAAGGAAAATATCAAGAAATTAACTGAGGAAATATTCAAAATTAATGAAAAATTAGATAAGCCTACAAAGTTATTGTTCTTTAAAAGAAAATCAGAAGGTAATAAGAAAAATACAGCAGTAATTTTACAAAGAAATAATTTGATTTTAGATTTGAAAAAAGCGTATATGGAGTTAGATGAGAAAATTTTGAAACAAGATATTATACAAAATATTGATGAAACATCATCATTACTTGATGTTCTAAAATTTGCAAGTAATTATTATGGATTTATGGCAAAATCTATGATTAAGAAAAATGAAGAAATTACTGATGTTGAAATAGGAGAACTAGTTGGAAAAATTAGAAATTTTATTAATTTTTCTAATTTTACAGTAATTAATTATGTTAAAATAAGTGATACAAAGGATTTAGCAGTTATCATTAAAGATAAATATAAGTTATTTGGATTACAGGTTTCTAAAGAGAATTTTCAAGAAGATAGTATTGATGATTTGATTAGAAAAGTAAAAATAATTACTAATTATAATAATATTCAAAAGAGCAAGTTTTCTGTCGAAGATTTGGAATATATTACTACAGTTAAAGAGATGCTTAAAAAGTAAAATGTAAGGTGAGGTTCGAATTGAAATATGATGTAGAAAAAATTTCTAATAAAATTAAAAATAAAAAGATGACAAAAAAGATAATTAAGTATATAATATTAATCGCGTTAATAATTCTTTTTATAATTAATTTAATATTATCATTTGAGGAAAATACGCATATCCTGGGAATTTATATGTTCAACATTGTTTCTGAAAGTATGGAGCCTACTTTTTATAAAGATGATTTGGTAGTTGTAAAAAAATGCAATGTAAAAGAATTACAAAAAGAAGATATTATAACGTTTAAACAAGGCGATAGGATAATATCACATAGAATATATGCAGTAACAAAAGAAAAAGGAGAAATAGAATTTATAACAAAAGGAGATAACAACGAAGTACGAGATCAAGAACCTGTTGAGCTTCAAGATGTTTATGGAAAGGTTTTATTTAGTATAAAGAAGGTTGGAAAAGTTATTCACTATATACAAAATGCAAGAGGATTTATTAATATTGCAATGTTTATAGTAATACTATTTGTTTTGATTAGTTTGAGGGATAACCAAAAAAATAGTAGAAAAATGAAAAGAAAAAAATATGAAATAAAGAAAATTAGGGATAGTTACCATCGGGGACACCCATGACTGGTAAAATAAAGAGGTTGAAAAAGTATGGAGAAAGTAGTAAAAATAGTATCTAAGATATTATATCAAATATTGATTATAGTATGTGTACTTGTAGCAGCTGTAATTGTATTACAAAAAGTTTCGAACAGTAATAAATCAATTGCTGGTTATAGGATATTTAGGGTTATTACTGGAAGTATGGAGCCTGAATATGGTGTAGGAGAAGTTGTTATTAGTAAAGAAGTTGAGCCTAAAAGTATAAAGGTTGGAGATGACATTGTGTACTTAGGATCTTATGGAGAGTATAATGGAAAGATAATAATGCACGAGGTTGTTGCAATTGATACAGATGAAAATGGCAATTTGAATTTCCATGCGAAAGGCTTGCATAGTTCAAGTGTTGAAGATCCTCAAATTAAAGAAAGCCAAATCTATGGTGTGGTTAAGTTTAAATCTGGTATATTGACAGTATTGTACAAATTAGCAACTAATATATATTCACTATTTGTTATTATTAGTATCCTAGTTTTAAATGTTTTTATATCTTTTAGGGTTGAAGGAAGAACTAAAGTACAACAATTGAGTGCAAATAATTACATTCAAGATGATGGCAACTTAAAAAATGATAATATATATGATGATATTGAAAATGATGTTGACGATGAACAATCTGAATATGATAATAGCGACGAAGAACAAGATAAATATGATGAGGAAGACGTTAGTGACGAGGATAATACTGAGGTTGCTGAGGGTGATACTAACGAAGATGATGAGGAAAATTAAAAAGGTAACTTTTACAAATGAATGAAGAATTTTTAAGATTCAAAAGATAGAATGGAGGATTTATGAATATATTACGTGAGTTCAGGCGTGCTAAGAGAAAAAGTATAGCAACTAGAATTAGATTAGTCTTACTATTTTCTGTAATATTAATAGTAAATACCTATGCATGGTGGAGCTCCACTAAAGATGTAAAATTAAGCTCATTAGAGGCCGATGTTACATCTTGGGACGTTGCATACTATGTTAATGAAGATGAAAATGAGATCCTAGATCAAATGGCTAATTTTACAATTGACGAATTATATCCAGGAATGCCTAACAGAGAAGATGTTGCACATATATATAATATTGGTAAAACTGGAACAAATATAAAGTATGAATTAGTTTCTGTAAAAGTGTTTGGTGAGGAAATTTTAGAACAATTGAAAACAAATGGGTCTATTGTAACAGAAGGAAATACAACACACATTTTTTCTGATGATTCTCAATATCCATTTGATGTAAGCTATACATTTGATAAAACTAGTTTGTCAGGTAAATATGTTGATGATAATACTACTCCAAATGCTGTAGCAACGTTTAAATATAATGTAAATTGGGAATTTGAGGCAGGAAGTACTGATGCTGAAAAATTGCAAAAAGATACTATTGATACAGTATTTGGAAAAAATGCATATAAATTTTATCAAAATGCAGAGAATGATTCAAAGAAAGCTTTAGAAATAAATGTAAAAATAACAAGTTCAATAAATAGAGAGGATAAGGGAGGTTCTTAAAAATATTTTACAAAAACAGCATAAAATATAGGGATGAAGGAAAGTTCTAATATAGAAATATTACATTTATATTACAAAATTGTGAACGTTTTGTAACATAAATGTAAAGAAAAATTCATTGACAAAAATATAAAGTCTAAGTATAATGTTAGTAGATTGTTGAATAAAAATATTTTTTGAAGAACCAGGTGAGATTATGGCAAATGAGGAAATAAAAAATGAACGAACACTTGAAGAAAAAGTCGAAAAAACGACGATAGAACAGAAAATTGACAAAAAAGCAAAAAAAGAAAAAAGAAAGAAAATAAGAAGTAGAGTTTTCAAAACATTATTAGTAGTAATGATATTGTTTTTAATAAATTTATATATTATTTTATCAATATTTTATAAAGGAGAAAACTTTACAGTAACACTAGATAGTGAATACGGAAGAGAAAGTGGTTTGGTGATATACGAAGAACAAGCCAACAAATACACTCGAACCTTCTTGAAATCACAGGATATAGAATATTTTACAGACATATCGGTCAACTGGCTACCAGAAAATATAAATAATGAAGGCGAAGGATCACATAATGGTAAAAACTATATTGCTTACACATTTTATGCTGAAAACATGGGACAAGATACAATAAATTATTGGGCTACAATTAAAATTGATGACATTGTAAGAAATGTAGATGAGGCAATCAGAGTTATGGTCTTCAAAAATGACAACAAAGTAATTTATGCAAAAAACAACAAGACAACTGGAGAACCTGAACCAGGTACTGTAGCATTCAAAAATGAAGATACAGTAATGTTGGAATTATCAGAAAACTTCAAAGTAGGCGACATTGATAAATACACTGTTGTTATATGGGTAGAGGGGGATGATCCAGAATGCAAAGATGACTTGATTGGTGGAGAAATAAAAATGCATATGACTCTAACCGAGGAACATATTCCACAAAATCCAATTGTCGAGTAAGACAAAAGATAAAAATGTTTATAAAATTTTAAAAATATAAAGAAAATAAAAGAAAAGGAAGGAAGAAAAAATGGAACAAAACAAACAAAAGAATTCAAAAAGAAGATTAAATTCTTTAATATTGCTTGTAGCGTTTACAGCAATAATGTTGATAGTATCAACATACGCATGGTTCTCTACACAGAAAACCGTATCAATCTCTAACTTAACTGGAACAGTAAAAGTAGCAGAAGGTCTAGAAATCTCTCTAGATGCAAATGCCTGGTCACAAGAAATTGATTTCAGTAAATATACTAATGATCAATTGAAAAAAACATATGATCAAGGTAATGAAACTAACGTTGTACCAACAGAATTAATACCTGCATCAACAGATGGTAAAGGAGCTATTAATGCTACTACAGGAGATTCTGGAGCTAAGGTTGTAGAAATGCCTTTTTATAGAGGTATAGCTACACAAGAAAATTTAAAATGGAAACTATCAGGAGTTAGTCAAGCTGAAGGTATTGGTTCAACAAAACCTTCATCAGATGTACAATTCAATGGATATTATGCAATTGACTTATTCCTAAGAAACTCAGGTTTAAAAGAAGGAGAAACTGAAGGAACAACAAAAGAAACACTTCAATTAGCACAAGGTTCAAAAGTTGCTGTTATAACAGATGGTGATGATACTACAGGTTTACAAAACACACCAAGAGTTGCATTTGCTCTATATGATGGTTCTGCAGGTGTAACAGCTGATCAAACAACAGTTTTGGAAGGAACAACAGGAGCAACTAAAGGAATAACAGATGTTGCAATTTGGGAACCAAACTCAAATGCACACGTTGCAAATACAGTAACAAACTTTAATAACATTACATGGAAAGAAGGAGAAGCTGCTAAGTATCTTGCAACACCAGCTGGAGGTAAATTCACAGCTACAGAAAAAATACCTACATATGCTTTATCAAAAGATTCTCTTGGAAAATCATATGCAGATTTATATAATTGGGATGGAACAACAAATGCTGGATTAGTAAAACAAATTGCACTTCAAACAGATTCAAGTGCAACAGGAACAGCTGCTGCTACAAACTTAATAAGTGTAAACACAGTTGACACTGCTATTGCTCCAGTATCTCCTAGTGGAGAAAAAACAGAATTCCAAATCTTAAAAAACCAAACAATAAGATTAAGAATGTATGTATGGCTAGAAGGACAAGATCCTGACTGTGTAAACTATGCATCACATGGTGGAGGAATTGAATTAGACTTTGGTCTATGTAAAGGTGAAGAAACTACAGTACCAGGCGTTGGTCCTTAGTAATTAATACTTAGTGTAGAAAAATAATATAATTACATATATAATAAAAGAATCGTTCAATTTGGAGCGGTTCTTTTTTGTGGTGTGGGACATTTTGTACCCGGTACATTTTTTCCCATTTTCTCTTGGGACATTTTGTACCCGGTACATTTTTTCCCTAAAATCATTGAAAAAAAACTAGTACTATGATATATTAGGAAAGAAATAAAAGAATTAAAAAACAGAGAAAAAATAGATAGTAAAGAAAGAGGAAAATAAGAATGATGTTATTTGCAAGACCAGGAAAATTCGGACCATGTGGAATGTTCACAAAAGGGCATTTTGAATTAATACTTATAACAATAATATGGATAACAATTGCATTAAAAAATACAATGAATAAAACAAAAGAAGAAGTTGGAAAAATTATAAAAAGATGCACAATAACAATGTGGGTACTTGAAGTAGTAATGATATCATTTAAAATAGCAACAGGAGGAATAAGAAATCTCAATAATTATGTACCATTATATTATTGTAGCTTGTTATTATATGCAGGTCTATTAAGTTCATTTGCAAAAGGCAAACTAAAAAGAGTAGGCGACGTATTTCTAGCAACAGGAGGAATAATAGGAGGAATAGTATTTATGATATTGCCAACAACATCATTACCTGCATATCCAATGTTACATATAGTAAGTTTGCACAGTTTTTTATATCACGGAACAATGGTATATTTGGGAATACTAATAAATATAACACACTATATAGAATTAAATGCATCAGACATACGATACTATGCTGGTTTAGTTGGAATTGTATGTGTATTAGCATATATTATAAATGAAGTATTCGATTGTAATTTAATGTTTATTTCAAAAAATTTCCCAGGAACACCACTTGAAATTTTATATAATATAACAGGACCATTTTATACAGTAATAATGAGTATTGCACAGATGACTTTACCATTTTACATTATAAGGTGGGGAAAAATGTACCCGGTACAAAATTGACCAAGGAGGCTTAAATGAGTAAATTAGTTTTAATTGACGGAAACAGTATAATGAATAGAGCATTTTACGGAATAATGGGAAGTAAGATGTTGACAACAAAGGACGGAAAATACACAAACGCAGTATATGGATTTTTAGCAATCTTATTCAAAATTTTAGAAGACATAGAACCACAATATATTGCTGTTGCTTTTGATTTAAAAGGAAGATTAAAAAGAAAAGAATTATTTGAAGGTTACAAAGCGAATCGTCATGGAATGCCTGACGAATTAGCAGAACAAATGCCAATTATAAAAGAAGTATTAAGAGCGATGAATATAGAAATATTGGAAAAAGAGGGATATGAGGGTGACGACATTTTAGGTACTCTTGCAAAATATGGAGAGAACCAAGGTCTTGATGTAACAATACTTTCAGGAGACAGGGATACTTTTCAACTTGCAAGTGATCATATTACTATTAGAATTCCAAGAACTAAAGGTGGAAAGACAGAAACTGAGGATTACAACAGGGCTAAAGTTCTTGAGGAATATGGATTAGAGCCTGAGCAATTAATAGAGGTTAAGGCATTACAAGGGGATACTTCTGATAACATCCCTGGAGTGCCAGGAATTGGCCCTAAAACAGCTATTTCTTTAATTCAAAGATATCATTCTGTAAAAGAATTGTATGATAAAATTGAAGCCGGAGAAGATGATTTGAAAGGAAAGCAAAAAGAAAATATAGTCGCAAACAAGCAAATGGCTGAACTTTCGAGAACACTTGGAGAAATAGATACACATGTTCCAATAGAAGATACATTAGAGAATTTAAAGATAGAAGAATGGAATAATGCCAAAGTTTTAGAGATTTTTGAAGAATTAAGATTTAATCGTTATATAGAGCGATTCAAATTAAGAGATGGCTCTGTTGAAAATGCATCAAAAGAAACAAAAGCTGAGAAGTTAGAGATTATAGAAACATCAGAATTTCCAGAAATACATGAAAAATTATATTATTTTTTACAAACTAAAGAAAGTAGCAATTTTGACAATATAATAAAAAAGGAAATAACAGGAATAAGTATATATTCTGAAAATAAAATATATTATATAGCTTCACATGAAGGCTTTCAAGAGCAATTAAAAAGCATATTTGAAGATGAGAAAATCGAGAAATATGGATATGACTTGGCACAAGATTATATATTGCTAAAACAAATAGGAATCACAATGAAAAACATAGTATATGATGCAAAAATTGCAGCATATATACTAAATCCAACAAGTAAATATACAATAGATGTAATCGCAAGAGATTATCTAGAAATAGATAATGCTGAATATTTGCAAAGCCAAGGTGTAAAAGAAGAAGGAAATGAGCAAACTTCTTTATTTGATGTGAACGAAAAAGATAATCAAAAAGAGCAAAATGAGAAAATTGAAAATTGTTTATATGCAGAAGAAGTATTCAAATTAGCAGAAGTAACAATGAAAAAACTAGAAGAGATTGACGCAATGGATTTATTTAAAAACATAGACATGCCAACAGTAGAGGTTCTTGCAGAAATGCAATGGAATGGAATGTATGTGGATGTACAAGAATTAGAATGTTTCGGACAGTCACTAAAAGATAGACTAGAAATCTTGACAAAAGAAATATATGAACTTTGTGGAGAAGAATTCAATATAAACTCAACAAAACAATTAGGAGAAATCTTATTTGAAAAACTAAAGTTACCAGTAGTAAAAAAGACCAAAAGTGGATATTCGACAGATGTAGATGTTCTAGAAAAATTAAGAAATGAGCACCCTGTTATAGAAAGAATATTGGAATATCGACAATTAATGAAATTAAATTCAACATATGTAGAAGGAATGAAACCATATATCAATAGTAAGACGAAGAGAATTCACTCATTTTTTCATCAAACAATAACTGCAACAGGAAGAATTAGCTCAACAGAGCCAAACCTTCAAAATATCCCAACAAGATTTGAACTTGGAAAACAATTACGAAAAGTATTTAAACCAGCAGATGGTTGTTTATATATAGATGCAGATTATTCGCAAGTTGAACTAAGAGTACTTGCACATATATCAAATGATGAACATATGGTTCAGGCATTCAATAATGGAGAAGATATCCATAGACAGGCTGCGTCAAAAGTATTTAATACACCAATAGATGAAGTAACAAAAGAACAAAGAAGTAATGCAAAAGCAGTAAACTTTGGAATTGTTTATGGAATAAGTGATTTTGGATTAGGAGAACAATTACATATATCAAGAAAAAAAGCAAAACAATATATAGATCAATATTTGGAAATGTATTCTGGAATAAAGAAATTTATGGAAGATATTGTAGAAAGTGCAAAGGAAAAAGGATATGTTGAAACAGAATTTAAAAGAAGAAGATATATACCAGAATTGAAATCAAATAATTATATGGTAAGACAATTTGGACAAAGAGTAGCAATGAATACTCCAATTCAAGGAACAGCAGCAGATATAATGAAAATAGCAATGATTAATGTTATGAAAGAATTAAAATCAAGAAATATGAAATCTAAAATAATATTACAAGTACATGATGAAATGATGATAGAAACAGCATTAGAAGAAGTTGATGAAGTAAAAGATATTTTAAAAGAAAAAATGGAAAATGCAATAAAATTAAGAGTACCACTTATAGCAGAAGTTTCAGAAGCTACAAATTGGTATGATTGCAAATAGGAAAAAAGGTGGCAGATGTCACCTTTTTGTATTTGTTCTTAAGAAATACTTGAAAAAAATGCAAAAAAATAGTAAAATATACTACGTAAAGAAAAGAGGAAAATATGTATTTAATTGTAGGATTAGGAAATCCAGAAGAGGAATATAGTAAAACAAGACATAATATGGGATTTAACACAATAAATAAACTTTCACAACAATATAATATTGATGTAAAACAAAACAAATTTCAAGCATTGTGTGGAAGTGGAATAATAGAAAAAGAAAAAGTAATATTATTAAAACCACAAACATATATGAACTTAAGTGGAAATAGTATTAAAGAAGTAGTAGATTTTTATAAAATAGAAAAAGAAAAAATATTAGTAATATATGATGATATGGATATAGAGCCTGGAAAAATAAAAATAAGAAAAAAAGGTAGTGCTGGTGGACATAATGGTATGAAAAGTATTATTCAAATGATTGGAACAGAAGAATTTCCAAGAATAAGAGTAGGAATAGGAAGACCAGTTCATAAAGGCGATGAAATAAATTATGTAATAGGAGCTATATCAGAAGAAGATATGCTAAAATTAGAAGAAGGAACGGAAAAAGCACAAAATGCAATAGTAGAAATATTAAAAAATGGTGTGGATTCAGCAATGAACCAATATAATTAATTACAGTAAAGATGAGGAGAAATACAAAATGATAGAAATAATTATTGACAAAAAAGAAGATAGTAAAATAATAGGTGTTATTGAAAATGGAAAATTAATTGAAATGTATGAAGAAGAAAAAAATAATAAACATGAGAGAAATGAAGGAAATATATATGTAGGAATTGTGCAAAATATTATTCCTGGTATGCAAGCAGCATTTGTAAATATTGGAACACAAAAAAATAGCTTTATACATGTAAAAGATATAATACCACAAGTTGATGAAAAGATTGAAAAAACAGAAGAACCAAAAATAAAAAATATAGTAAAGCCAAAACAAAAGGTATTAGTACAAGTTCAAAAAGATAGTAATGATAAAAAAGGAGCGAGGACAACAACACATATAAAACTTACTGGAAAATATATTATATTATTACCACAAACAACAATAGTAACAATATCTCAAAAGATACAAGATGAAACTGAAAAAAATAGATTAATAGATATAGTAAAGAAAAATATACCAGAAAATATGGGAGCAATAATAAGAACAGATGCAACAAAAAAATCAGAGAACGTTATAATTAATGATTTACAAAACCTTCAAAAACAATGGGAAAAAATATATAAAAATTATGAAAAAGCAGAATGCAAACCACAATTATTATATAAAAGTCCAAGTATAGTTGAAAAAATAATATTAGATTTGCCATTGGAAAAGATAGAATCAATTGTAGTAAATGACAAAGAAGATTATAATGAAATAAAACAAGTAATAAATTCACAAATAGATTTAAAAATAGAAGAGAATGTAGATTTAATAAATAAATATGAATTGGAAAATCAAATTGAAAAAAGTAAACAACGTAAAGTTTGGTTAAATTGCGGAGGATTTATTACAATAGATTCAACAGAAGCATTAGTGGCAATTGATGTAAACTCTGGAAAATATACAGGAAAAAGTACATTAGAAGAAACAGTTTATAAAGTAAATTATGAAGCAACATTAGAAATTGCAAAACAATTAAGATTAAGAGATATTGGTGGAATAATAATAATTGATTATATAGATATGAAAAATCAAGAACATAAAGAAAAGATAAAGCAACTATTAAAAGAAACATTAAAGCAAGATAGAGCAAAAACACAAGTTGAAGGATTTACCAAATTAAATTTAATGGAATTAACAAGAAAACATATTTGTGCACACAACAGTTAAATTAGAAAGGATGTAAAAAGTGAAAGTAGGATTTGTATCACTAGGATGTAGCAAAAATTTAATAGATACAGAAATAGCAATAGGGCATTTTAATAATAATAATTATGAAATAGAAAATAATCCAGATAATGCAGATATAATAGTAATAAACACATGTGGATTTATTGCATCAGCAAAAGAAGAAGCAATAAATACAATTTTAGAAATGGCAGAATATAAAAAGAAAAAATGTAAATATTTAATAGTTATGGGATGTTTAGTTCAAAGATATTATGATGATTTAGTTAAAGCATTGCCAGAAGTAGATTTATTTATAAAAATAGATGAATATAGTGAAATGTGGCAAAAAATTCAAGACTTAATAGAAAATAATAAAGTTGAAAAAAGTACAACAAAGGTTATGAAAAAAGTTTCAGAAATAAAACAATTGCCAATGCCAAAATTTGATGAATTTTATGATAGAGTTGTAACAACAGGAAAAAATTATGCATATTTAAAGATTGGTGAAGGATGTAGTAATATGTGTACATATTGTGCGATTCCATATATTAGAGGTAAATTTATAAGCAGAAATATGGAAGAAATATTAGAAGAAGCAGAAATGTTAGCCAAAAAAGGAATAAAAGAGCTAATAGTAATTGCACAAGATACAACAAAGTATGGTGTTGATATATATGGTGAACCAAAACTTGCAGAATTACTACAAAAGTTAACAGAAATAGAAGGAATAAAATGGATTAGATTTTTATATTCATATCCAGAAGGAATAACAGATGATCTTATAAAAGTGGTAAAAAATAATGATAAAATATGCAAATATTTTGATATTCCAATCCAGCATATTTCAAATAAAGTTTTAAAAAGAATGAATAGAAAAACAAATAAAGAACAGATTAAAGAAATAATATCAAATATTAGAAAACAAATACCCAATGTTGTACTTAGAACAAGTTTAATAGTTGGATTTCCTGGAGAAACAAAAGAAGATTTTGAGGAATTAGAAGAATTTGTAGAAAAAACAAGATTTGATAAATTAGGAACTTTTGTGTACTCAAAAGAAGAAGGAACGCCAGCAGCAAGACTTCCAGAACAAATACATGGAAATACCAAAAAATCAAGATACAATAAGATTATGGAAATACAACAAAAAGTATCAAATGAAAACTTGAAAAATAAAATAGGACAAACTGTTGAAGTATTAATAGAAGACATTTCATTTGATGGAAAATATCTAATAGGAAGAACATCACAAGATGTTCCAGAAGAAGATGGAATTATTTATGTAGAAAACAATAATTTTGAAAGTAAAGTAAATACATTTGCAAATGTTGAAATAACAGATGTAAATGAATATGACTTAATAGGAAAAATTAAATAAAAAGGGTGAGAAAAAATGGAAGAGAAAAACAATAACGAAATTGAAAAGAAAATTAATGATGTTGCTGAAAGTGTAAGGGAAGAATGTAAAAGAAATGAAGGAGAATTGATAGAAACAAGATTTTATAGTGAATTTGAAATAGAAACATCAGTAGGTACAGTACCATTAAAAAATGTATTTATAACAATAGAAAGAAATAAAGAAGGAGATATACAATATCATTTTAATTGGTTAAAAAGAGATAAAGAAGATGGAACTTTATATTTAGAGCAAGAATTTGTCTTAAATCAAGATGGAACATTAGATATAAAAGATATAGATGACATTGAAAAAGGAAGTTTAGAAGATCTTTTAAAATTAGCTCACATAGATGTTGAATCATTAATAGAACGTAATGATAAAGAAAAAGGAAGATTAGCTGCAGTAGCAAAAGAAGAAACAGGAGATAAAAAAGCAGAAAAAGATGGAGCAAAAGAAGAAAAAGGTAAAACTGAAAATGAGAGTGAAGATAAAGAACAAGAAGAAGCAGAAGAAGATTTAAAAGAACAAGGACAAGACCTAAAACTTAGTAAGTTTAGAAAAATTAAAGATAAAAATTTACATGAAAGAGTGCCAGAAACATTTAGTAAAAATGCTGATTATGCAATTGCTTATTCATCAACACTTGGAAGTTTTGTTGTATTAGAAGCTAAAGAAGAAAGTGATCCAAGTGGAAAAACAAGAAGAAGTTGGAAAGTAAATGAAAATATAAAAACAACAGGAACAAATTACCGTTCAATAATAAGTGTTAGTGAGAATGGTGATAAAGTAGAAAGAAAAGTTCCAAGAGCTCTTCTAAAAACAAACAGATCTGATAAAGAAATTGCTATAACAATGGAAGCAAAAGACTATGGAGATTTAAATATTGAAACAGTTGATGTAATGCCTTGTCAAGAAAGAGTTGCAAGACAAGTAAGAACAGATGGTGAAGGAGCAGAAAAACAAGAAAATTTTCATACAAAACAAGAATTTGAAAATGGTGGAAAAACAAGAGGACATGAAATTGCACATGGAACCCAAAAAATAGAAAAAGATATGGAAGAAGCTGATGAAGTAGAAAAAAATGAAATAACTGAAGAAACACCAATTCCTGAAACAGAGATGACATATGGACAATTGGCACAATTAAGAGAAGAGACATTACAAGAATTAATTGCAGAAATAGGTAGAGATGAAGGAAATCTTGCAAAAGATGTATATGGAAAAATAGAAATTGCAGCAGCTCAGGAAAAATTATCAATAAAGGGTTATATAGAAGATTATTTATTAAAAGCAGAAGGAAGTAGTATTGAAGAAAAAATAGAAAGTGCTCATAGTTTAGTAGAAAGAGATTATATGGGAGAATTTGGAACTAGAAAAAGATAATAAAATTTTTCAAAACAAGAAAGGAATGTAGCTTTATATGTTAATAGAAACACTAATATTTTCAATTATAGCATTAGCATTATTTGTATATATTTTCTATAGGCTAATAAAAGAAAATGATACAAAATATGTACCAGTTCTAGCAGTAGAAGCCATTCGGAATAGCAATAAAATTTATAATGGTATATAATGATACACAAAAGATAAATATTGTAATGGAATTAATAGCATATTTTTTAGCAATAGTAATACCAATTAGTATCATATTAATGGAAAAAGTGGCAGGAAATATTTCAGAAATGATATATATAAATATGGTTAGATTATTGTTAATATTTGGAAATACTAAACAAGCCAAAAAAATGTTGATAGAATTAGTAACAAGAAATCCAGAAAGTTATAATGGACATAAATTATTAGCAATGTTATATGAAAAAGAAGGTGGACAGAGAAAAGCCGTTGATGAATATGCACAAGTAATTAGTATTAATCCAAAAGAATATGAAGCATATTTTAAAGTTGCTACATTATTAACAGATTTAGATAAAAAAGATGAAGCAATTGATACATTGACAAATTTATTAAGTAAAAAACCAGATTATCCAGAGGCAACTATTGCCTTAGGAGACTTGTTGATAGAAAAAGAAGATTATAAAGAAGCAGCCAATTACTATAATGAAGCTTTAAAATATAATCCAACAAGTTTTGAATTAAATTATAATCTAGGAATTGTTTATACAATGTTGAATGATTTTGCAAGTGCAAAACTATATTATGAAAAAGCAGCAGAATTAAATTCATTAATATATAACACAAAATATAGTTTAGCAGAAATTGCAATTATGTATAAAGAATTAGATGAAGCAGAACAATATTTATTGCAAATAGTTGATGATGAAGAACTAGGAGCAGATGCATATTTAGAATTATCAAAAATATATATATTAAAAAATGATAAAGAAAAAGCTATACAATATGCTAATGTAGCGATACAGGATTCACCAAGAAGAATTGTAGATAAAATTAAAAAAGATACTACATTTGCAATAATAATAGCAAAATTATCAATACCATTTAATTTAGATTTTGAAGATGAAAAAGAACAAAAATTAACTAAAAAAGAATTAATGGCTAAGCAACATTTAGAAGAAATGGTAGAAATAACAAAAAAGATAGGATTTGCAGATTTAAAAATTGAAAAGAAAAATCCAAAGGCGAAAATTGAAAAAAAACAAGAAATGGAAAAAGAAAATTATTAATATAAAAATAATTCATAAAAACCTCCAAATTAAATATAATAATAATAAAAAATTAATTTGGAGGAAATATGAAAAATAAATTAGCTGTAATTGGTGGAGATTTAAGAATAGCAAAGTTAGCAATAATGCTGGCTAATGATGGAAACGAAGTATATGTATATGGTTTAGAAAAATCTGAAGAAATAAAAAAACAAAAAAATATTATTCAATGTGATACAGTAAAAAAAGCAATAGAAAATGTAGAAATAGTAATAGGTCCAATACCATTTTCAAGTAATGGAAATACAATAAATATGCCATTTAGTAATAAAGAGCTTACAATTAGAGAAATGATGCATAATATAAATGCAAAAGTTCTTATAGCAGGAGCCATTTCACCAGAGGTATATGAAATGGCAAATGATGAATATATAGAGATTATTGATATAATGAAAAGAGAAGAATTAGCAGTATTAAATACAATTGCAACAGCAGAAGGAACAATTCAAGTAGCAATAGAAAATACAAATAGAATTTTACATGGAAGTGAAGTTTTAATATTAGGATTTGGAAGAATTGGAAAAGTATTAGCAAGAAAACTTGCTGGATTATCAGTAAAGGTAACATGTGCAGCAAGAAAAGATGAAGATTTGGCATGGATAGAAGCATATGGGCATAAATCATTAAATATTAATAATTTAGGTGAAAATTTAAGACCATTTGATATAATAATAAATACAGTTCCACATATTATTTTAACAGAACAAAAATTAGAATATGTAAAAAAAGAAACATTGTTAATAGATTTAGCTTCAAATCCAGGTGGAATTGACAAAAAAGCAATTAAAGATAGAAATTTGAAATTTGTTTGGGCATTATCATTACCAGGAAAAGTGGCACCAACAACATCAGCAGAATTTATAAAAAATACAATATATAATATATTAAGAGAAATATATAAAGTTTAAAAGAAGCAAAAGAAAGGAGAGTGTTAATCTAAAAAGATTAACATTATAAAAAATATGGAAATATATCAAGCAATAGTTTTAGGAATAGTTCAAGGATTAACAGAACTATTACCAGTATCAAGTTCTGCACATTTAAAATTAATACCATGGATGTTTAATTGGAACATTCCAGAAAGTTTTGATGTAGCATTACATTTAGGAACATTATTAGCAATAACATTATTTTTCTTTAAAGATTGGTTAGGTCTAATAAAGGGGGGATATGATCAAGTTGTAAAAAAGAAAAAGTCAACAGAAGGTAAAATCTTCTGGTACATAGTAGCAGTAACAATTCCAACAGGAATTTTAAGTTTAGTATTAGACAAATTCTCAGAATATATTTGTGACAAATTCAATATAGAATCAATAATGATAGCAATTGCATTAATAGTATTAGGAATTGTACTTTATATTGTTGATAAAAAAGCACCATCTGAAACCAAATATGAAGATATGACATTTAAACAATCATTTTTAATAGGATTATCACAAGCAATAGCAGCGGCATTTCCAGGAACATCAAGATCTGGTATAACAATGACTGTTGCAAGAGCTTTAAAAGTAGACAGAGAAAGTGCTGCAAAATATTCATTTTTATTATCAACACCAATAGTATTAGCAGCAGTACTTGTAAGTATAAAAGACTTTGAATTTACACTTGCATTCTTTATGGGAGTATTGTTTAGTTTCTTAGTAGGAATACTTGTAATTAAATTTTTATTAAACTACTTAAAAAATGGAAGTTTCAAAGGATTTGCAATATATAGAGTAATACTTGGAATAATAGTAATTATAATGACAATTGTAAGATAAAGAAAAAAAGAAGCACAAAGATGCTTCTTTTTTCATACTATAAAATATAGGAGGAATCAAATATGTTTTGTAGAAGATGTTATAGAAATAGAGGATATTATAGAAATAATTCACAAAATGAAATAAATTTTGATGAATTAAAAGATATGGTAGCAAAAGGGGCAATTTTAATAGATGTAAGAAGTCCACAAGAATATAATGAAGGACATCTACCAGGAGCAATAAATATACCTGAATATGAAATAAGAAGAATAAAGAATGAAATGTCAAAATTAAATCAACAAATTGTCTTATATTGTCAATATGGTGGAAGAAGTGAGGATGCATATAATATGTTAAGAAGAATGGGATATACCAATGTGTATTCATTAAAAGGTGGGCTAGAAATGATTTAAAATATATTCTAAAAAATATCAAAAAAAGGTTGATATTTTAAAAAAAATAAAGTAAAATCTATAAAGAATGTTCATAGCAACAAAATTATTATAAATAAAGTGAAAGGAATGCTAAAAATGAAAAAAGTAAAAATATTAACAATTGCATTAGCAATACTATTAGTAACATTGATTGCGTTTGGAGGAGTATATATTCAAACACAAAATAGAATGGAAAATAAAGTTAAAGATTATGAACTTGGAAGAGAGCTAAAAAGTCAAAGAGTTATTGAATTAAAAATAAAAGAATCAAGTTCAGATTCAGAAAATAGTTCATCAGACGAAAGTAAAGATGCTGATAGTTCAGAAGAAACAGAAAAGTCTGAAGAAACAACAACAGATACAGAGTTAACAGAAAAAGATTATGAAAATGCTCAAAAAGTAATGGAAAAGAGATTAAAGGCATTAGGAGCACAAGATTATACAATTTCATTAGATAAAGAAAACGGAACTGTTAGAGTAGAATTAGCAGAAAATGATAATGTTGATATGTATATATATTATTTATATGCAAGTCAAAAAATAACAATAAAAGATACAGATTCTAAAGATATCCTTTTAAATGATGAGATGATAAAAGGAGCAAAATATTCATATACATCAGATAGTAAAGGAGCATACCAAGTATATGAAGAAATAGAGCTAACAAAAGATGGACAAGCAAAACTAAATGAATTATTGAATGATTATGCATTATTAGCAACAGATGTGACAGAAATAGAAAATGCAAAAAAGGCAAGTGAATCTGAAAGTACAAAAACAGAATCAACAAGTGAAGAGAACACAGAATCAACAAGTGAAAAAAATACAGAATCAACAGAAAACACAGATGAACAAAATACAGAAAGTACAGAAACACAAAGCACAACAGAAGAAACATCAAGTAATTCAGAAACAACAAAGAAAACAGCAAAATTATATGTAAATGATACAACATATGATATATCAAAAATAGAAAAAGGAAAAATAACAGTAAAAATAGGAACATCATCATCAAATACAACATCAGTAAATAATAATATATCAAAAGCTGCAGAGATAGCTATGCTAGAAAATGCTGGAAAATTACCAGCAGACTATGAAGTTGATACAAATAGATATGAATATTCAAGTATAACACAAAAAGAAATTATTTATTTTGCAATCGTAATGATAGCAATATTAGTAATAACATTATTAGTATATTGTGTAATATACAAAAAATCAGGAATATTAGCAAGTATATCATTTGTTGGATTTGTAGCATCATTCTCATTATTAATAAGATATACAAATGTTGCAATTTCAATAGAAGGAATAAGCGCAATAATAATTGTTATGATAATTAATTTAATAATAAATAGAGAAATATTATCAAAAACAAAGAAAATGAATTTAGTAAATGAAGCTGTAAAATCAACATATAAAAACATATATTTAAAATTAATACCAGTTGGAATATTAACAATCGTATTCTGTTTATCTAAATGGGAAAGCTTAAGTAGTTTTGGAATGATAATGTTCTGGGGATTAGTTTTAACAGCAATTTATAATGTAATAGTAACAAGAACATTATTAAATTTAAAAGAGAACAAATAATATAAGAAAGGAGAAAGTACTAACTTGAATAAAGTTAGTACTTGCTAGAAAAAATGAAAAAGAAAAATGTAATTATATTAGCAATAGCAATGATAATAGTAATTGCTGGGGTTATAGTAGCATCTACAATTGGTTTTAATAAGCAATTAAGATATCAAGATAGCCAAAAAATAGATATATATGTAGCAAGTGAAGTAGATGTTGATAAAATTAAAAGTATAGCCAATGAAGTACTTGGAAAACAAAATATGGTTCAAACAATAGAAATATATCAAGATATGGTAACAATAAGAGCAAAATCTATATCAGATGAACAAAAAGATTCAATAGTAAATAAAATTAAAGAAAACTATGAATTTGAACAAACTGCAGAAAAAACAGAAATAAAAGATATTCCAGCTACAAGAATAAGAGACATGTTTAAAAAATATGTTTTACCATTTGTATTATCATTTATAATAATATTAGTATATATGGTTGTAAGATATCGTCAAAAAGGTATTTTAAATGTTTTTGCTCAAACAATGGCAATTCCAGTACTTTGCGAGATACTATTAATTAGTTTAATAGCAATTGCAAGAATACCAGTAGGAGTATATACACCAACATTAGTATTGGTAGTATATTTAGCATCTATAACATATACAGTTATAAAAGTAGAAAAACAAGCAGACAAAAACTAATAAGGATATCTTTCAAATAAATATTTTATGATATCATTTGAATTTGCTGGTGAAACTTTGATAAAAATATTCTTATCAAGGGTAATCCACATAATTAAATTAAAAGAATGAATATTGTCGATAAATGCGGCAACAATTTCAGAAATTTCAATAGGATTAGAAAAATCTTTTTGCCAAATATTAGATTTTTCTAATTCTATTTTTTTATTTAGAAATTTATTCAAAAATTTTTCTATATCACCATCTTTTTTTGATAATAACATAACTTTTGCATTCATAATATAATCCTTTCAATAAATATTATTTGATAAAAAAATAAAAATATTCAATAGAATAAAATTGTAATAAAAGAGCATAATAAAAATGTTCTAATTTTTATTTATTAGAATGATAGTTTGAAAAAAATTTCAGCACTATGCGTTGTTCAAGAAAATAAGAAAGGAAAAGAATTATCATGGAAAAAAATCAAAGAATAAATTGCACAGTTCAAAGTTGTGCATATCAAGACCAAAAATCAAAATGTTGTACACTACATGCAATTAATGTAGTTCCTACACCAAATAACAATTCAATGCAATCAGATGAATCAAAATGTGGAAGTTATGAATATAACAATAATTACTAAAAAATAATATACAATCTTGACAAAGTTTTGAAATAGAAATAAAATACTCATGTAATAATACAAAAAGAGGAGTGATTAATATGCCATTAGTAACAACTAAGGAAATGTTTGAAAAATCAATGAAAGAAGGGTTTGCAATTGGTGCATTTAATGTAAATAATATGGAATTAATACAAGGAATTGTTGATGCAGCTGCTGAAAACAATTCACCAGTTATATTGCAAGCATCATCAAGTGCAATAAAATATGCTAGAATTAATTATTTAATGAAAATGGTTGAGGCTGCCGTAGAGGAACATCCAAATATTCCGATAGCAATACACTTAGACCATGGTCCTGACTTTGAAACATGTAAAATGTGTGTAGACAATGGATTCACATCTGTAATGTTTGATGGTTCAAAATATGATTTTGAAGAAAATATCAGACTAACAAAAGAAGTTGTTGATTATGCACATGCACATGGAGTTGTTGTAGAAGCAGAATTAGGAAAATTAGCAGGAATTGAAGATGATGTAAATGTATCTGCATCTGATGCAATGTATACAGATCCAGCACAAGCTGAAGAATTTGTAAGAAGAACAGGAGTTGATTCATTAGCAATAGCAATTGGAACAAGTCATGGAGCTTATAAGTTCAAAGGTGAAGCAAAACTTAGATTTGATATTTTAAAACAAATTAAAGAAAGAATTCCAAATACACCAATAGTATTACATGGAGCTTCAACAGTAATTCCAGAATTAGTAAATATGTGTAATGAATATGGAGGAAATATTCCAGGAGCTAAAGGTGTACCTGATGAAATATTACATGAGGCAAGTATTTCAGGAGTTTCAAAAATAAATGTAGATACAGATTTAAGACTTGCAATGACAGCAGGAATTAGAAAAGTATTTGTAGAAGATCCAAGTGCATTTGACCCAAGAAAGTATTTAATTCCAGCAAGAGAATTAGTAAAAGAAACAGTTTCACACAAAATGAAAGATGTATTTGGTTCAGCTAATAAAGCATAGAAAGTAAAATAGAGACATCACATAATAATAAGTGAGTGTCTCTATTTTTTAAATATTATCTTTTATTTTTTGTCTCATAGCTTTTTGCATTCTTCTTTCAGCATCTTTTTTGGCAATATCTTGACGTTTATCATAAAGTTTTTTTCCTTTTCCTACTCCTAATTCAAGTTTGACTAAACTTCCTTTGAAATATAAAGAAATAGGAACTAAAGAATAACCGTCAATTTTTACTTTTGAATATAATTTTAATAATTCTCTTTTGTTTAATAATAATTTTCTATCTCGTAAAGGGTCTTTGTTATAAATATTTCCATGTTCATAAGGACTTATGTGCATAGAATATATATAACATTCTCCATCTTTAAAACCAGCATAACTATCTTTTAAATTTACTTTTCCAGCTCTTATAGATTTTATTTCTGTTCCAGATAAAACAATTCCAGATTCATATTTATCTTCTATATTGAAATTATGGTAAGCAACTGGATTCTTTGCTATTAATTTTGTATCCATAGTTTTTATTCCTTTCGAAGATATTGTACTCTAAAAAGTGGAAAAAATCAATATTAAGAATAAAAGTCTTGAATAATAAAAATCGTTAAATACATTACTTAATGATAAAAATGAGGCTGTATAAGAGTTAAAAATAAGTAAAATAACCTAATAAACGTTATTATTTTCCAATCTAGAATTATATACTTTTTATTGACTTTACTATATTTTATTGATAAAATTTAATCATAATTAAATCATTAAGTAATGTACTTAATATTTAGAAAGGGGAAAGAAATGAGAACAAAAGAAAATAAAGGTGTAACATTAATAGCATTAGCAGTAACAATAATAGTAATGTTAATATTAGCAGGAGTAGCAATATCAACATTAACAGGAAATAGTGGAATAACAACTAAAGCAAAATTTTCTAAAGAAATGAACGAGTTATCAAAATATAAAGAAGAAGTAGAATTATATAAAGCAAATAAAATTGTTGAAAATGAAGGCTTTTTAGGCGAAAGTCTTTTTGCTGGTAAAGATTCAATTAATTATAATATAAAATCAGATGAAGAAACTGGAAATATAAAAACAATAATACCAGATATAACAGATGAATATATAAGTATATTACAGATAATAAAAGGAGAATTATTAATAAAAACAAAAGACAAAAATCAAATAAAAGTAGCACAATCTGTAGGAATTAAAGTAAATCCATATGATATAACAGATGACGGAGAATTATTATCGTCAAATGGAAATTTACTATTGATGGATGAAAATGGAACGTTAACATTACCAGATATAGTTTCAAAAATTGGATATGGTGCATTTTCTGGAGTAGAAGGTTTAAAAACAATAATAATTCCGGGAAGCGTAAAAGAAATTGCTGAAAATGCATTTAGTAACAATAAAACATTAGAAACAGTAATTTTAAATGAAGGAATTGAAATTATTGGAGGAAGTGCATTTAGTCAATGTGATAATTTAGTTAATGTGCAGTTGCCGTCAACAATAAAAGAAATAAAATATAATGCATTTTATTATTGTATTAATTTAAAAAATATTAATATTCCTTTAGGAGTAAAGGAAGTATCAGCATATACATTTTGTGGATGTAGAAAATTAGAAAAAATTATAATTCCAGAAGGGGTTGAATGTTTAAATTATGCAAGTTTTACAGATTGTCCTAATTTATCAAGTATAAAATTACCTTCTACTTTATTAAAGATAGATACTCGTGCTTTTTCAAATTGCATAAGTTTAAATGATATTGAATTAACAAATAATGAAACATTTAAAATTGAAAATGGAGTATTACTTTCAAAAAATACGTCAGATATAATATTTATATTGCCTAATTATATAAAACAAAAAGATAATTTTGAAATTCCAGAAGGAACGAAGTATTTTAATATATCGCTTGCAAAATATACAAATTTAAAGAAAATAAAAATTCCAAGTACGTTAAAAGAACTTAATGCAAGTATATTGCCAACAAGCATAGAAGAGGTTGAGTTAAACTTAAATAACGATGTTCTAGAAAATGATAAGGAAAATAAGATTGTATATATGAAAAAAACTAATGAATTATGTATGTGTTATTCTAAAGAAAGAACAATAAATATAAAAGAGGGGATAGTTGCATTAAATGCATATTCTTTCAATCAAGCAACATCGGCTGAATATATTATACTACCAGATTCAATAAACTATATAAAAAATCAAGCATTTACAAATGTATATACAGTTAAGGAAATAAAAATAGGAAAGAATGTCTCAAAAATAGAACCATGTTTTAAATATTGGAATTATAATGGAATAGTAACAATTGATTCGGAAAACAAAAATTACATAATAGAAGATAATGCTTTATATACTAAAGATAAGAAAACATTGGTGAGAGTCTTGAATAATATTTATGGAACATATTCTGTAAAAAAAGGTGTTGAAGTAATTGGAGATTCTGCGTTTATGGTACAATCAAATATTAATAGAATAGTGATACCAGATACAGTAAAAGAAATAAAGAATAATGCTTTTTCTTATTGTGGTAATATTGATGAAATAGAAATACCAAATTCTGTGAATAGTTTGGGAAGGAGTTTATTTGTTGATTGCAGGAAATTAAATAAAGTGACATTAAAGAAAAAAGAACAATTTATTCAAAATGCTCCATGGGGTGCTCCAAAAGGAATGAAAATTGTAAATTGGATTTAAAATAAAGAACCTAAAATAGTTGATATTTTAGGTTCTTTATGATAATATGAAAACATCAAAACAGTTACAAAAAGAAAGGTAACAAACAAATGAAAATAGGAATAGATATAGGTGGAAGCCATGTAGGAATAGGGCTAGTAGACGAATTCGGAAATATACAACAGAAGAAAGAAAAATATATAGTAGAAAAAATCGAAAACGAAAGTCAAATAAATAAACAAAATTTAAAAGAAGAAATAACACAATTCATAATACAAACAATAAAAGAATATCAAAAAATGGACTTTGTAGAAAATGTAGGAATAGCAGTACCAGGAACAGTAAATCAAACAACAATTATAAAAGCAGTGAATTTAGGAATAGAAAATTATGAAATAACACCAATAATAGAAAAAGAAACAGGAACAAAAGTAAAATTAAAAAATGATGCAAAATGTTCAGCGTTAGCAGAACAAAAATATGGAAATTTTAGTGAATGTGAAAATGGACTATTTCTATGTATTGGAACAGGAGTAGGTGGAGCTGTAATATATAATGGAAAAGTTTTAGAAGCTAAGGAAGTACCAGGATTTGAATTTAGCCATATGATAATACAGAAAAATGGATTACAATGTAATTGTGGAAAAAGAGGTTGTTTTGAAATATATGCAAGCTTAAAGCGATTTAAGGAAAAAATTGCATATGAATTCAATTTAACAACTCTTAGAAATGAAGAAATAATAAAAATTATATTAAATAATAAAGATGATGTAAGATTAAAATATTTCTTAAATGAATATATAGAAAACTTAGCAATAGGAATATCAAATCTGATTAATATATTTGAACCAGAAAAAATATTAATAGGAGGAGGATTTGCAGATTATAAGGAAATATTACTAGAACCATTAAAACAACAACTTTTAACAGGAAACTTGCTATTTAACAAAAGAAATGATATAATAATTCAGCTTGCAAAATTCAAAAACGATGCAGGAATTATAGGAGCAACTCTAATATAAAAAGGAATGAAATGAAATGAAAAAAAGAGTATCATTTATTACATTAGGATGTAAAGTAAACCAATATGAAACAAATGCTATGATGCAAAAATTTCAAGAAAACGGATATGAAATTGTAGAAATAGATAATGTATCAGATATATGTGTTGTAAATACATGTACAGTTACAAATATGTCTGACAGAAAATCAAGACAAGCCTTAAGAAAAGTAAAAGATAAGAACAAAGATGCAATAATAGTAGCAACAGGTTGTTATGCACAAAGCTCAAAAGAAGAACTAGAAAAAATGCCTGAAATTGATGTTGTACTTGGAAACGAAGAAAAAAGAGATATAGTAAAATATGTAGAAAAATATTTTGAACAAAATCAAAAATTAATATCAGTTCAAGATATATCAACACAAAAAGAATTTGAAGATATGGGACAAATTTCATATACTGAAAAAATAAGAGCAGTAATAAAAGTACAAGACGGATGTAACCAATTTTGCTCATATTGTATAATTCCATATGCAAGAGGAAGAGTGCGCAGTAGAAAAATAGATAGTATAATAAAAGAAATAGAACAAATTGCACAAAAAGGAATAAAAGAAGTTGTAATAACAGGAATACATCTTGCATCATATGGAAAAGACTTTGAAGAAAATATAGGTCTAATAGATTTGTTAGAAGAAATAAATAAGATAGATGGAATAGTAAGAATAAGATTGGGCTCATTAGAACCAAAAATAATAACAGAAGAATTTATGCAAAGACTAATAAAACTTGAAAAAATATGCCATCATTTTCATTTATCATTACAAAGTGGATGTGACAATACATTAAAAAGAATGAATAGAAAATATACAACAAGTGAATTTGAAGAAATTGTTCAAAGATTAAGAAAATACTATAACGATGTGATTTTAACAACAGATATAATAGTAGGATTTCCAGGGGAAACTGAAGAAGACTTTGAAACAACATATAATTATTTGAAAAAAATAAACTTTTATAAAATGCATGTATTTCCATATTCACCAAGAAAAGGAACTGTTGCTGCAAAAATGCCAGATCAAATACAAGGTGATATAAAAGAAAAAAGAAGTAAAAAATTAATTGAATTATCAAATGAAAATCAAAAACAATATAATCAAAATTTAATCGGAAAAGATGTAGAAGTATTATTTGAAGAAAAAAATAAAGAAGGATATTATAAAGGACATACTCAAAATTATATATTAGTAGAATATAAAACAGATGAAGAATTAGAAAATAAAATAGTAAAAGTAAATATAAAAAAAGCAGAAGTAGAATATGTTATTGGATAGATATGTTACAATTGTAATATTTTTGTAATATAAACTTAATATAAAATAACTTGAAAAAAATACACATCTATTATATAAATATAATAGAAAAAATAAACACAAAGGAGGAAGAAATATGGCAAATATAGAAAAAGTTTCAGGTGTTTTTGGTGGAATAAAAACAGATGAACCAATTCAAAATTGTGGAAATAATGGAATCGGAATCGAAAATGCAATAAACATAAATGGTGAGAATACAATTAATAATTCAAGTACAGGAACAAACTTGCCTGCAAAAAATACATTTTGGAATAAAGTAAAATCAGTATTATTCTATGATATAAAAGTAGAATTAACACCATATGAACAAAAAGTAGAAGATGAAGTAAATGAATTTTTACATCAAGAAGTTACTTGGACAAAAGTTAAGAATTTCTTATTTCAAGAAGTAACTTTTGGAAAAAAGAGAAATGTTTAATATAAAATTTTTTATGTGTATTAAAAGCTGAGATTGAAACTTTAAAAGTAAATATCTTAGCTTTTTTTATATTTAGAAATAAAAAGATTGACATTTTGTAAAAATTATGTTAATCTATAAAAGCGTGAAAAAATATTGAATGAAGGTATGGAATTCTTTGATAGTTAAAATACTAAAAAGAATTTATACCAATTATGGAGGACAATGAAATGAAAAACAACGTCAATATTTCTGAAAACACTTGTGTTCGTAAAACGTACAATAATACTTATGAAACCATGTATGGGTGGGGCGCACAAAAGTATAGTTCTGGCATTGCTTCTAGTAATGTATTGCAAAAGGATGCAGAAATGAGAAGTCTGGAGGAAGAAATAGAGAACGAAGAAAAGAAAGCAAATATGAGAAAGTCTATTTTTAAAATATTTATGATCATTTGGGCAGCAATATTATCTGTATTTGCAGTTTTGGTAATGCAGCCTATGGATTTGGCTACAAGTATTGTATGTGGAGTAGCTCTATTCGGACTAATGTTTGGAAGAATTGCTTCTATTTTTGAGAATATGCATTGATCTCCAAAAGAGGTTAGGCTTTTTGCCTAGCCTCTTGATTTTTTTGAATAAGTAATAAAATAAAAAAGAAAAAATGGCAATAATATATTTTTATAATAGAGCAGTCATGTGGAAATTGGAAATAAAATGTTGACAATTTACATAAAATATATTAAAATATAAATGTTCGAAATATTTGAAATGCATAAACTTTTTTGATTGCTAATTGCAAGAAAAAGTTATGCCAACTGGAGGAAAAAGAAATGAAAAAGAATAACAATGTCCGGAACAGCAATAACATTATGAATTACTGTGGTGAGGTGCCTAGCAACTATTCTACTAATCGCCCTTACTTGGAAAATTCTGCAGAATGTACTAGCCATAATCCTAATTATATGAGCCAGAGTGGTGAGGGTTATGTGGTGACGTCTAGTTATGAAGTACAGATGTACTTGGCTAGAAAAAGACAAGAAAAAATGGCGGCAAGGAAAAGGAGAAATAGGATTAAAATTGCTTTTGGAATTTTGGCACTGCTAATTCTTTTGGTAGTTGTGTTTGTATTTGTTATGACGTAATTTATCTATATTGACTTTTTCTCTGAGAAAGGGTTAGACTTTTTATTGAGCCTATCCCTTTTTCTTTTTATACTATAGAAAGCAATATTGTAATAAAATAAACAAAAAAGGAAAAAATAGCAAGAAAGACTTGCTATTTTTGAAATTTTAGAGTAAAATATAGTCGTCAAAAAAGGGAACAATCCCAAAAAGAGAAGGAAAAGCAGCTTACAAGTTAGCTAGAGCCTCAAGAAAGGAAAGAAAAAATATGAATATAATTATGTTAGGAGCACAAGGAACAGGAAAAGGAACTGTTGCAGGATTAATCAGTGAACAAACAGGATTACCACAAATATCAACAGGAGATATATTCAGAAAAAATATAAGTGAAAAAACACCACTTGGAATAGAAGCAGATAAATATATATCAAAAGGAAATTTAGTACCAGATGATATAACTGTACCAATGGTTGAAGACAGATTAACATGGGATGATGCTAAAAATGGTGTAATATTAGACGGATTTCCAAGAACGATAGAACAAGCAGAAAAACTAGATAAAATCTTAGCTAAGAAAGGTGAAAAAATAGATTTAGTAATAAATCTAGTAACACCAAAAGAAGAGATAATAGATAGGATGCTAACAAGAAGAGTTTGTACAAATCAAGATTGTAAAGCAACATATAATATAAAATTACATCCACCAGTAAAAGAAGGAATCTGTGACAAATGTGGTTCACCACTAAAACAAAGAGCTGATGACTCAGATCCAGAAGCAATAAAAAGAAGATTAGAAATTTATGAAGAAAAAACAAGCCCATTAGTAGAATATTATAAGGAAAAAGGTGTACTAAGAACAGAAACAGTTAGTATATCAATAAATAGAATGGGAAAAGATGTTGCAAATGATGTTGTAAGAGACATAAAAAAATAGTCTAAATAGCTTGCTTAAATATAAGCAAGCTACATATTAATATTAGTATTGTGCCTAAAGAAAAAGACGCAAGTTTGTTAATACGCATCTAGTTTTGAAATAAACAATTTTTTCGAAACTACAAATTATATATTTTGAAGGGAAGAATAAAAATGGTAACAATAAAATCAAAAAAAGAAATAGAATTAATGAGAGAAGCTGGAAGAGTAACAGCTTTAACACATAAAGCAATAGAAGAAGCAATAAAACCAGGAATGACAACAGCAGATATAGACAAAATAGCTGAAGAAACAATGAAAAAAAATGGAGCAATATCAGCAGAAAAAGGATATGATCCAGGAATAAGAGGAATACCACCATATCCAGCATCAACATGTATTTCAGTAAATGATGTAGTAATACATGGAATTCCATCAAAGAAAACAATAATAAAAGATGGAGATATAGTAAGTGTAGACTTAGTAGCATTAAAAAACGGATATAATGGTGATGCAGCAAGAACATTTATGGTAGGAAATGTATCACCAGAAGCCAAAAGACTAGTAGAAGTAACAAAACAAGCATTTTTTGAAGGAATAAAATATGCTAGAAAAGGAAATAGAATTGGAGATATTTCACATGCAATTGGAGAATATGTAAAATCACAAGGATATTCTGTAGTAAGAGAATTTGAAGGACATGGAATTGGAAGAGATATGCATGAGGAACCAGAAATACCTAATTATGGTAAAGCAGGAAGGGGAATAAGGCTTGAACCGGGCATGACTTTAGCAATAGAACCAATGGTAATACAAGGAAAACCAGACATTTGGGAATTAGAAGATGGATGGACAATTGTAACACAAGATGGAAGCTTAGCTGCACACTATGAAAATACAATTTTAATTACAGAAAATGAGCCGGAACTATTGACAATACTATAAAAATATTATATAATGTATGAGTTAATACTAAAAAATAGAATATTATGGAAAACTTATGTGCAAAAATCATATGTTTTCTTCATAAATAAAGCTCTTTAAAAAGGAGGTAAATTAGCTTGGCAAAAGAGGATGTAATAGAAGTAGAAGGTACAGTTGTTGAAACTCTACCAAATACAAATTTCAAAGTTGAACTTGAAAATGGACACCAAATACTAGCTCATATTTCAGGAAAACTAAGAATGAATTATATTAAAATTCTACCAGGAGATAAAGTAAAAGTAGAATTATCACCATATGATTTAACAAGAGGAAGAATTACTTGGAGAGCAAAATAAAAGTAAACAATCAATTAACCCAAATATAAAATATTAGGAGTGTAATTTATAAAAATCTTTATGAATTACATAAAAGTAAAGGAGGGGAATCGAATGAAAGTAAGACCATCAGTAAAGAAAATGTGTGACAAATGTAAAGTAATAAAAAGAAAAGGTGTAATTAGAGTTATATGCGAAAACCCTAAACACAAACAAAGACAAGGGTAACCTAAAGTTTATAACACAAATGAGGTAGCGGCTGTTAAACTTAAAAAAGTTTACATATCAAATTTGTGTTTATATATATGTCTGAAATAAAACTTAAAGATCTGTAAAATATTATTATTTTATTAGATGCATTTCACCTTTAAGTCAATAAATAGGACAAATTATAAAGAACAGAAATGTTCGATATCAATATTTTATAAAATTCAAAAAGAAAAAAATGTGGAGGTGTAAAAAACATGGCTCGTATAGCAGGAGTAGACTTACCTAAAGAAAAAAGAGTAGAAATA
>OGFF01000154.1_pt1 | contig 102385 bp, 99 predicted proteins | sample 1570751 | NCBI WGS metagenome assembly OGFF01 (sample SAMEA2581951, study PRJEB24529) | metagenome | biome: Human gut stool | place: China | collected 2011 | reverse complement strand
AAAGCTGCAATATATTGAAATACAAGCGAAAATAAAGTGCGGCTGCAAGTCACGAGGAGCCATAAAGAGTAGCAGATAAGCAATTATCTGTTATTTTTTTTGTTCGCTAGAAATTAAGTAAATATTTTGCTATAATAATTAGATAATATATTAAAGGAGGAGCATGTAATGATAAAAATTTGTGAGATATGTAACCAGAAATTTGAATCAAATAGTTCAAGCAGAATATATTGTTATGATTGTAGTGGGGATTCCACAAGGAGTCAAAATGAAACTAGGAAACATCAAAAAACAATCTTAAGAAGAAGTATGAAATTACAAGCAATAAAATTACTTGGTGGAAAATGTTCAATTTGTGGTTATAATAAATGCGTCGATGCATTGGAATTCCATCATAAAAATCCTAATGAAAAAGAATTTAAGTTAGGATCTGGAAATACTATGTCTTGGAAAGAATATAAAAATGAAGCAATGAAGTGCATTTTAGTTTGTTCAAATTGTCATAAAGAAATACACTACAAATTAGGATACATTCAAGAACATAAATAACATAAAATATCCCCAAAAACCTTGACATAATCACAAAAATATTATAATATATATAAAGTTAATTCATATTTTATAAAAAAAATTAATTCAAAAAAACTCCTATAAAAACTAAATCAAGGAGGAATTAATGATAAAAATAATAAAAAAAATACTAATCATATTATTGTTATCAATAATATTTATTTCTTATGTTTCAAATATAGTAAAAGCTGTATACGAAATAAAAGAAGCATCTATAGTAAAAATAGGAGAAGCACCATATCATTTAAAATATTACAATGAAAGTAAAAAAATGTACAGTTATTCAGTATGTAGTATAGTAGGATATTACAAAGAAAACAAATTCTATCCAGCATATTGTTTAAATAGAGATTTACACGGAGTAGGATATGTTAACAGTTATACAGTAGATATAGACAATGTAATAGAAAATAACCAAGTATGGAGAGCAGTAAAAAACGGATATCCATACAAAACAGCAAGTGAAATGGGCTTAGAATCAGACTATGATGCATTTGCAGTAACAAAATTTGCAGTATATTGCCTATTAGGTCAAGCAGATATAAACTTATATACGGCAGATGAAAATGATGCTGAAGGACAAGCAATGTTAAGAGCATTGCGAAACTTAGTAGATATAGGTAGAAATCAAACAGATACATTTTCTGATGAATTAAAAATATCAAAAGTAACAGATTTAATAGAAGATGGTAATTACTATTCTATAACATATAAAGTAAATGCAGGAAATACTATATCAAAATACAAAATAAAATCTGTTTCGGGCTTAACTAATGGAGAGCTACTAACAGACGTTAATGGAAACATAAAAACAGAATTTAACTCAAATGAAAAATTCAAAATAAAGATTCCAAAATCAAATTTAAGTTCAGATAAAAATATAGATATAGAAATAGAATCAAACCTAAAAAATTATCCTATGTTTTATGGAAAAACAAGAATTTCTGGGACACAAGATTATTTATTAACAGCAAATTCATATCAAAATTTAACAGCCAACATAAATACAAAACTAAACCTAAATACAGGAAAAATAATAATAAATAAAAAAGATGATGAAACAAAACAAGGAATACCAGATACGACATTTGAGATATATAATTCGCAAAAACAAAATATAGGAATATATACAACAGACAAAAGCGGAAAAATCGAAATACCTAATCTATATCAAGATTTATATTATGCAAAAGAAATAAAATCAAATGAAAATTATATTTTAAATCAAGATAATGAATATTCCATAAATGTAGAATATAATAAAACATCAACAATTGATATAGAAAATGAGCACAAAAAAGGAAATTTAGAAATATTAAAAGTCGATAAAGAAAATAACAATATAACACTTGGAAATGTTGGTTTTGAACTATATAATGATGAAAATGGTAGTTTAGTCGGAACATATTATACTGACGAAAACGGAAAAATCGAAATAAAAGATTTAAGAATAGGTAATTATAAGCTAAAAGAAATAAGTACAAATGAGTGGTATAACTTAGCAGAAAACCAAAATTTACAAATAAAATGGAATGAAACAACTAAAACCCAGGTAGAAGATGAACTAAAAAAAGGTCAAATAAAAGTAATAAAAGTGGATAAAGAAAACAATGAAATAAAGATTCCAAATGTTGTATTTGAGGTTCAAGATAGTTATGGAAATTTATTAGAAAAAATAAAAACAGATCAAAATGGTGAAGCAATAACCTCTAAATATCCACTAAGAGATTATCCAAATTTAAGATTACACGAAGTTGAAACAGATGAAAAATATGCTTTAGAAAACGAAATAAAAGAAATTACATTAGAAGAAAATCAAATAAAAGAAGTAAAAATCGAAAATGAAAAAATAAAAGGATATATTCAAATTGTAAAAACATCAAAGGATGATAATAAAATAAATGGAACCAAAAAAGGAGAACCATTAGAAGGTGTCAAATTTGAAATATATGATACAAATGGAAACACAATTCAAACATTAGTAACAGACAGTAATGGAATTGCCAAATCTAAAAAATTAGAAAAAGGAATTTATAAAGTAAAAGAAGTAGAAACCAATGAATGGTATTTGTTAGACCAAAATATTTATGAAGCTGAAATAAAAGAAAATAAGAAAACAGTAATACTAAATATAGAAAATGTACCAGCAAATCCGGATGAAGAAATTGAGAAAAAGGGACCAGATGAGGTTTTTGTAGATGATGAAATACAGTATAATATATCTTTAAAAAATAGTGGAAATGTAGCTTTAGATAATTTTGTGTGGGAAGATGAAATACCAACAGATTTTATAAGAGTAACTAAAATTAAGTTAGGTACATATAATCAAGACAATAGTTATAACTTATATTATAAGACTAACTTCAGTGAAGATTATATTTTAATGTTGGAAGATATAAACACCAAAACTACAGAGGAAATTGATTTTTCCAAAGAATTATCTGATAATGAATTTATAACTAATATTAAATTAGATTTTGGAAGTGTTGATATTGGTTTTAAAAGTGAGGAAGATACCTTAATTTTTGCAAAGGTGAATTCTAATGTTAAGAGTGGAGATGTTTTTGAAAATAAGGTTTGTTTGCAAGCAAGTTTTAAGGGATATAATTTAAGTAAATCTTCTAATTGGAAAACTAGGGTCTATAAGGTTTTACCGTTAACGGGAATGTAAAACTTTTTTAACTTAGTAAATAAAACTTAAAAAAATCACAAAATGAGGTAGAAACAATCTACCTCATTTTGTATAAAAAACAAATAAAAGCACAAACTAAAAATAGGGGGTGCTTAAAATGCAAGAAAATAAAAACGAAAACTACGAGATAGGGGAAGAAGCAACAAGATATGGAGAATTTATAACATCGTATTTTGCGTGGTTACCACTATCTGTGCAAAAAGAGAAGGTAGAGGACTTAGAAAATATAACTAACAATAAAAACAAAAGAAAAAAAGCAAAATAATAAGAAATTGAGAGAAAAACAAACAAAAGTAACCTCAAAAAATAAAAAAAGCAAATATAAATAATTAAAAATAGATGTTGAAAAAATAAAAAAATGTGACTATAATAGCAACAAAGGTCAAAGAAAGTCAAAAACAAAAAAGAACTTTTCTGATTGGGGACGGTTCTTTTCGCGAAAAGAACCGTCCCCAATACGAAAAAAGAAAGGAGCAACTATGAGAGTATCTGATATAATAGAAGAATTTATAAAAGAATTATTCAATAATGAAGAAGAAATAGAAATACAAAGAAATGATTTAGCACAAAAATTTAATTGTGTACCATCACAAATAAATTATGTAATAGCAACAAGGTTCAAGCCATCACAAGGATATTATGTAGAAAGTAGACGTGGTGGAGGCGGGCACATAACAATAAAAAAGGTAAGCAACACAAAATCAGATTATATAATGCATATAATAGAAAATATAGGAGAAGCTCTGCAAAATAGTGAAGCAGAAATTTTAATAAGTGATTTTTTAACTTATGGTTTAGTAAATGAAAAAGAAGCAAAACTTTTAAGAGTTGCAACAAGTGATAATGTTTTAGACATACCAAAAGAATACAAAGACAAACTACGAGCAAGTATTTTTAAGAATATGTTATTAAATATTAATTAGTTGCCCAAAAAGAACCGGTCCAAATGGGGAAAAACGGGACCAAAAAGAACCGACCCCAGTGGTCCCAATGGTCCCAAAAAAGAAAGGAATGATAATTATGAAATGTGAAAATTGTGGAAAAAATGAGGCAAATGTAAAATATACCCAAATAATAAATGGAGAAAAAAAGCAAATGTTTTTATGCGAAGAATGTAGTAAAAAGCTAGGAGTAAGTGACATACAATTTAATATGCCAATAAGTTTTAATAACTTCTTGGAGGATTTTTTTGATGATATGAATGATGTAAGTTTTATGCCAACATTAGGAGCTGGTAGTAAAAAGTTACAATGTAGTAAATGTGGATTAACTTGGGATGATTTTTTACATACAGGAAATTTTGGTTGTAGTAATTGTTATGAGGAGTTTGAATCTAGAATTGATCCAATTTTAAGAAGCTTGCAAGGAGCAACATCTCATATCGGAAGATTAGGAGATGTTATAGAAGGAAACGATATAAAACAAAATTTGGATGATACGGAAAGAGCAGACGTTGCCCAAGAAAATAAAATTGTAAATAAAGTAGATGAACTAAAAGAAGAACTAAAGCAGGCAATAAAAGAAGAAAGATATGAAGATGCAGCAAAACTTCGTGATGAGATTAAAAATTTAGAAAACGGACAGGAGGAATAGTTTATGAATTGGTATTTACAAAGAGGAAAAGATAGTGATGTTATAATAAGTTGTAAAGTTATGTTTTCTAGAAATTTAAGAAAACATAGATTTAATACTAAAAATAGCGTAGAAATTCAAGAGATAGAAAATGAAGTTAAATCAAAATTACAAGGTTTAGGATATAATTTAAAATTTATTAAAATTAAAGATATGGATGATTTAACAAAACAGTCTTATATAGAAGAGGGATTGATTGATGATACTATTGCCAAAAATGAAAATACATCAATTTTGATAAATGATGATGAAAATATCTGTATTGTACTTAACTCTCAAGACCATATAGAAATCCAAGTTTTTAATTCTGGAATGGAACTTGAAAGTACATTTAATTTAGCACGTGAAATAGATAATAAATTTGAAGAAATTTTTGATATTGCAAAAAGTAAAAAATATGGATATCTAACTTCATCTCCATTAGATGTAGGAACAGGTTTAAAAGCAGAAGTTACAATTCATTTACCAGGACTTACAATGACAGGAAATATAAGAAAAATAGCTACTGCAATGAACAATTTGGGAGTAAGTTTTAGTAGCAAATATGTTAGTGGTATGGAAAACATTGGAGATATTTATAAAATAAGAAATAAACAAACTCTAGGAATTTCAGAAGATACGATTATTAAGAATATAAAGGCAATTAGCGAAAAAATAATAGAACAAGAAAGAGCAGCTAGAAATATACTCGGGAAAAATCAAATTGAACTTGAAGATATGGTTTATAGAAACTTAGGAACTTTGGTTAATGCAAGAAAATTGAAATGGAAAGAAGCGGTTAAACTAATGTCAAATGTGAAGATGGGAGTAGATATGGGAGTTATAAAAGAACTTAGTGATGATGATATAGCTAAGATTTACTTCTATATGGAATCTGCTAATCTTCAAAAATATTTTAATCAAAATTTAGATGGATATGATAGAGATATAAAACGTGGAGAAATGATTAGAACTATTGTTAAAAAATAAAGACCTCCACGAAGGAGGCTTTAAAACACTATTTACTTTTCAATCTTTTTATACTTGTCACTACATCGTGAGCGATAAGTATAAAAAGACAGATTGCTATGATGATTACTACGGAATTTGCACTAACAATGTGAAATCCGAATAAAATCATAGAAAGTAATAGAAATGCGATTAGAGCTATGTATATAAACATACGTACTCCTCCTCCTCTCGTGGAGAAAACCAATAAATGGTTTGGTTAAATAGTTACAAAGTTCAAAACGAACTCTACATAAAGTATAACTCAAAAATAAAAAAATGTCAAAAAAAGGAAGTGTATAATATGATATATAAATTTACATCAAGAGCAAAAAAAGCACTTGAACTTGCACAAGATGAAGCAGTTTCACTTGGCCATAACTATATAGGGACAGAGCACGTCTTATATGGTTTAATAAAAGAAGGAGCTGGAGTTGCAAGTAGGGTATTACAAAATCAAGGGATAACAGCAGAAGATGTTGAAGCAAAAATTGTTGAAATGATAGGAAAGGAAGTAATTACAGGAACAGATACATTAGGATTTACACCAAGAACAAAAAGAGTAATTGAAAATAGCTTTATAGAAGCAAGAAAATTAGGCTATGACTATATAGGAACAGAACATCTATTAATGGGAATACTAAGAGAAGGAGATAGTATAGCAGTAAGAATTTTGCTTGATTTAGATGTAGAATTACCTAAATTATATAATGAAATTATAAATGTTATAAATGAGGCAGAAGATGTATCAAGAGAAAGTAAAACAAATAATAAACAAAATGGAAGTTTTAACTCAACGCCAACTTTGAATCAATTTGGCGAAGATCTAACTAAAAAGGCAAAAGAAGGAAAGCTAGACCCTGTAGTTGGCAGAAGTAAAGAGATTGAAAGGGTTATTCAAATTTTATCAAGAAGAACAAAAAATAATCCTTGTTTAATAGGCGAACCAGGAGTTGGTAAAACAGCAATTGTTGAAGGGTTAGCACAAAAAATCAATTTAGGAGATGTGCCAGAAATCCTTAAAAATAAAAGAGTTGTAAGTATGGACATTTCTGGAATGGTAGCTGGTGCAAAGTATAGAGGTGACTTTGAGGAAAGAATCAAAAAAGCATTAGGAGAAGTCAAAAAAGCAGGAGATGTAATATTATTTATTGATGAAATTCATACAATAGTTGGAGCAGGTTCAGCAGAAGGTGCTATTGATGCTGCAAATATTTTGAAACCTATGCTTGCAAGAGGAGAAATTCAATTAGTTGGTGCAACAACAATTAGTGAATATAGAAAATATATTGAAAAAGATACAGCCTTAGAGCGTAGATTTAGCCCTGTTACAGTAAATGAGCCAACCGAAAAAGATACTATTACAATATTAAAAGGAATAAGAGACAAATATGAAGCACATCATAATGTAAAAATTACAGATGAAGCAATAGAATCAGCAGTTACATTATCAGAAAGATATATAAACGATAGATTTTTACCAGACAAGGCAATAGATTTAATTGATGAAGCATCATCAAAAGCTAGACTTCAAACTTATACAGAGCCAGATAGCTTAAAAGATATGCAAGAAGAAATAGACAGAATATCAAAAGACAAAGAAGAAGCGGTTCGTGGTCAGAAGTTTGAGAAAGCGGCATCACTTAGAGATGAGGAAAAAGCTTTAAGGGAAAAATATGAAAAAGAGGAGAAAAAGTGGAAAAATCAAAATACTAAAAAAGTTGTTACAATAACAGAAGAAAATATTGCAGATGTAATTTCACTTTGGACAGGAATTCCAGCTAAAAAGATATCAGAAGATGAAAATGAAAGACTACGTAACTTAGAAAAAACATTACACGAAAGAGTAATTGGTCAAAATGAGGCAGTAGAAGCGGTAAGCAAAGCAATAAGAAGAGGAAGAGTAGGACTAAAAGACCCAAATAGACCAATAGGTTCATTCCTATTTTTAGGTCCAACAGGAGTAGGAAAAACAGAACTATCAAAAGCATTGGCAGAAAGCCTATTTGGAGATGAATCTGCAATGATAAGAATTGATATGTCTGAATATATGGAAGCACATTCCGTATCAAAACTTATAGGATCTCCTCCAGGATATGTAGGATTTGAGGAAGGTGGCCAACTAACAGAAAAAATTAGAAGAAAACCATATTCAGTAATACTATTTGATGAAATTGAAAAAGCCCACCCAGATGTAATGAATATGCTTCTTCAAATACTTGATGATGGTAGGCTTACAGACTCTAATGGTAGAACAGTAAACTTTAAAAACACTGTAATTATAATGACATCTAATATTGGTGCAAGAATTATTACAGATAAAAAGACATTAGGATTCTCAAATGAAACAAAAAATGATGGTGAGAATAAAAACGAACAAAAAGAATATGAAAATATCAAAAAAGAAGTAATGGCAGAATTAAAACGTGAGTTTAGGCCAGAATTTATAAACCGTATAGATGAGATAATTGTATTCCATAAATTAAATGATGAAGAGATTTCTAAGATTATAGAGTTAATGCTAAATGAAGTAAAAAATAGAATGAAAGCTCAAAAATACGAGATTGAATTTTCGCCTAAAGTTAAAGAGTTAATTGCAAAAAAAGGTATTGACAAAGCCTTTGGAGCAAGGCCTCTTAAGAGAACTATTCAAAATTTAGTTGAAGACAAGATTGCCGAGGCTATTTTAGATGGTGTTGTTAAGAAAGGTAAAGAGGCAAGTGTTGATTGCGATGGAGATGAAGTTGTGATTAAGTAATCTGTACACAAAAGAACCGGTCCCAAAAGAACATTGTTTGTTTGGAATCGTTTTTTGAAATTGGGACGGTTCTTTTTTTAAAAAGGAACCGTCCCAATTTCAAAATAATCAAATAGGCTCAACATGCACAATAGTTTTATAAACATTATCAAGTTTACTAACACTCATTTCAACACTATCAGCAAGAGAATGGCTATCAAAAGTAGACATATTCCCATCAACACAAATTACAATAACGATTACATACTTATACCCAACTGGAGAAGAGCTAATACTTTGAACTTTTTTGATATCTTGATAGGAATTTACAATATCTAAAATTAAATCCTTGGTTTTGGTATCAACAGAAATATCCATTAAAACATTATAGCTTTCAATAAAGAAGGTAAAACCAGTAAATCCAATCCAAATGGAAATTCCTATACCTGTTAAACTATCGAACCAATAAATTCCCTTTAAGGTAAGCAAAACAGAAATAAGAGTAAATGTTGTTACAATACAGTCATTTCTATGGTCATTCATATTAGCTTTAAGTAGAATATTGTCATATTTATTGACAACTGTTTTGGTGTATAAATACAAGAAAAGTTTTACAACTATAGTAATAAAGCAAGTTATAACAAGAAGCCAAGAAAATTTTAATTCACTTCCAAATATAAGAGTTTTTATTGAGTCATATAATAGTTTAAAACTAACTATAATCATTGATATTCCAATAAACATAGAAAATATGTATTCAGCTTTTCCGTGACCAAAATTATGATCATCATCTTTAGGAGCACTTGAAATTTTATTTCCAATAAATGTCATAAGTGAGGCAAAAATATCGCCTGCAGAGTTTATACTATCTGCAATCATAGCTTGACTCTTAGTCCAAAAACCGATTGTACCTTTTATAATTAATAAAAATATATTACCTAAAATACCTAAAATTCCCACTTTTTTAGTTTGGGAGAAACGATTATCATCCATTTTTTATCCGTCCTTTTTATATAAAATTTATGAAAATATAACCTCAAGTATATCATATTTTAAGAAAAATGTTAAGAAAAAATATAAAAATTACAAAAATATTACTCGAATATTACAAAAATATTACAAAAAGGTTGCAATTTCTTTACAAAGGTGATATAATATATGTGTACAAAGGAAATTTTGTGAGGTGATTAAGATGAAAGGTGTTGGAATTTTAATATATATTTTAATATTTATAATAGTAGGATTAATAGGATATGCAATTGTGCAAATAAAAACATTTGGAATGAATGTAAAAGATTTTTGGAGCTTTATAGAAGCAAACCAAACTTTAGATAGATTATACGCTTTTTCAAAAAAATATGAAAAATTAAGTGTACAAGAACAATTAATATACTTAAAAGAAGCAGAAGAAATATTTAACGCTTTTGACAAAGTGCCTAATGCATTATGGGAAGATGAATATGAAAAATATAACACAGTACTAGAAAAGTACAAAGATATCAAAATGCTAAGATGGGCAAATAATTAATTTAGCTTAACATAATAATTCCTAAATATATAGATGATGGCTAGGTCATAAGACTTAGCTATTTTTTTGTGAAATTTTCATTGACAAAAATAAACATTTGTTCTATAATCTTTGAAGGATAAATAATAAAATTAATAAATAGATAGGAGCAAATAAATTGAAAAAAATAGGATTTACAATAGGCAAATATGCACCATATCATATAGGACACAAATATTTAATAGAAACAGCAGTAAAAAATATGGATGAATTTTATGTTGTAGTTTATGATACACCAGAGTTAAATATAAAAATGGAAGATAAAATTAAATGGATACAAAGAGATTTTCCAAATGTGAAAATTTTGAAAGCTTACAATAGTCCTAAGCAATATGGTTTGGATGGAGAAAGTGTAAAAATTCAGATGGAGTATTTATGTAAAATAATTGGAGAAGTCAAAGTTACACATTTTTATAGTAGCGAGGATTATGGAAAATGTGTTGCTGAATATCTGGGAATTCAAAATGTTGTGGTGGATAAGGAAAGAAAGATTTTTAATGTGAGGGCAAGTGATATAAGAAATGATGTAGAGAAGTTTAAGATGTATTTGAATGATGAGGTTTATAGAGATTTGAAGGAAATGGATGATAAGTAGAAAATATATAAATTGTAATAAGGTTAAAGATACAAATAAAACAAGTTATAGGTTCGATTTAAGAACAAAAATACCCAGAAAATAAAATATTTATTGACATAATAAATAAAATCGTAGTATAATGAATATACTAGAGAAGTAATTTTATAATTACTAATAGGAAGTTCTTACCTAAAAAAGAACGATTTAAAATTAGGTAAAGTTCAAGCCTTATAAATGAACTGATTTAAAATTAGGTAATGCTTAAGCCTTATAAATAAGCAGTTTTAAAGTAAAGGGGTACATTAAAAAATGTACCTCTTTATATTTTATAAAGAAATGAGGGAAAATGGAAGAATTATTATTTTATACAGTTGATAGGAATTATATTAGATATTTAAGTGAATTTGAAAGCCACATAAGTTATAATAAAGATGAAATTGGACATAGTAGACCGTATTTAGGAATTGTATTAAGAATAGAAAAGTATGAATATTTTGTACCACTATATTCTTATAAAGAACATTATGAAAAGTACAAAAATAATCCTAGTTTTTTCTTTGTATATGATAGAAAAAATAAACCATTAGCAATTATTAAATTTTCAGCTATGATACCAGTTCCTGATAATATAAATGTAATATCTATATTAGAGTATGATAAACAAGATAAAAAATACAGGGATTTGATATCAGCAGAATATAGATATATCAATTCAAATAAAAGAGAAATATATATAAGAGCTAATAAAATGTATATAGCTGTAACAAAGCATAAGAACAATTTTCTAAAAACAATAGCTTGTAATTTTAAATTATTAGAAGAAAAAAGTACAGACTATAAAAAGAAGAGCATTGAGTAAAAAGAAGAGCATTGCAGGACTAAATCATGAAAAAATTAGGTGATTTATTTGAATTATGAAAAAAGTATGCTATAATGATACTAAATTTTCCACAAGATAGTGGGACAATAGGTAACTGGTAAGCTCAATATGACAATTGTCAAGGAGGAAGAGGAATGAAAGACTTATATTATTGCAACCGAAGTGAAGAAAATGATTACCAAGAAAAGTTTAGCATATGCCCATCAAAGGAGTATGTGAACAATTTGCTGATAAGATGCGGCAAAGAATTAGGAATTGATTTCGACCCAGAAGAAGAGGCAAAAGAAAAAACTGCTAAATTATCAGAACGTGAAAAACATCAGATTGAAGTAGCGAGAAAAATTAGAAATGAAGTAAATGAAATAAAGAAGAATAGCAAGTTGTTTCATTCTTGAGGTCGCAATGCGACCTCTTGTTCAATTTATAATTCAATCCTAGGTGCATACTCCTCAAGCCACATATCAACCTGACACAAATAAGCCATAAGTTGAGGACCAGTCATCAACTGACCAAACCAAGGGCGAGAAAAAGCTTTACCATCAGTATTCAAAATATCCAAAATAAAATCACGATTAAGCAAATAATTAATAGGTCTAGAGCTATCTTTCATAATATTAGTTAGCATTTCCTTAACAACCGCTAAATAAGTAGGGTTAAAAGTCTTAGGATAAGGAGATTTTTTTCTATCTACGATTTCATCAGGTAAAACACCTTTCATAATATGTCTTAAAAGCCCTTTTTCTCTGCCTTTGTAAGCTTTCATTTCCCAAGGCACATTATACATATACTGAGCTAATCTGTAATCACAAAAAGGAACACGAACTTCAAAGCCATTTGCCATACTCATCCTATCTGCACGTTCTAAAAGAGTTTGCATAAACCACGTGATTGTAAGATAAGAAATTTTACGTTTTTCGGCAGTATCGAATGAATCGGTATCTAAAATTTCAACATTAGATAAACTTTGATTATATCTAAAATCTATATAATCTTTCAAATTTATTTTAGAAGAAATAGAAGGATTCAAAAGTTTAGTTCGTTCTTGTATTGCAATAGACCAAGGAAAAGTACCAGAATTTAGGCTATCTTCACGGAAGAACCAAGGATATCCGCCAAATATTTCATCTGCACATTCGCCCATTAAGGTAACGGTTTTTTCTTTTTTTACTTCCTTGCAAAATAGATATAGGGAAGAATCCACATCTGCCATACCAGGCATATCACGAGCAAGCATTGCTTCTTTTAAGCTTGATGCAAGCTCTGGGGTATCTAGCATTACAGTATGATGTTTTGAGTAAGTAGTTTTATTCATTAAGTCTATATAATAATTGTCCGAATTGGGCTGAAAATCGGATTTAACGAAGTTTTTATCATTATCCACATAATCTACCGAATAAGTATCTAATGGTGCCATATCTTGTTCTTGCATATAATCAGAGGTGAATTTGGTAATTATACTTGAGTCTAATCCTCCTGATAAAAATGTGCAAATTGGCATATCTGAAACTAGTTGTCTTGAAATGGCATCTTTTAATAAAGAATCTAAATGGTTACAGGTTTCATCAAAATCCTCTAAGTGATTCTTAGATTCTAGTTTCCAATATTGTTCAATATGAAGTCCAGACTTATTATATACTGCAAAATGAGCAGGTTTAATTTCAAAGATATCCTTGTAGACTGTAAAACCAGGAGTGTGGCTAGGACCAATTCCAAACAATTCAGATATTCCTTGTGAGTCGATAATTTTCTCAAAATGAGGATATTTAAAAATAGCTTTTAACTCAGAGGCAAATATAAGTCCACCATCAAATTCGGTATAAAATAAAGGTTTAACTCCAAAATGATCTCTTGCCATAAAAAGTTCTTGGGTTTTTGTATTCCAAATAGCAAAGCTAAAAATTCCATTTAGATGATTTACAACATCTTTTCCATAATGTATGTAGCTTTTTAAAAGAATTTCTGTATCGCAGTGCCCATAAAATGTAAATCCATTTTCAGTTAAGGTTTTCCTTAGTTCTTTTGTATTATAAATTTGACCATTATAAACAATTACATATTCACCTTGATTAAAACGTTGAATCATAGGCTGTTTTCCACCTTGAGGGTCAATAACAATAAGTCTTTTATGACCAAGAGCAACATTATTATTTAGGTAAAGACCTTCTTCATCAGGGCCACGATTACTTAAAGTTTGTGTCATAGTATTTATAACATTTTTCTTATTAGGTAATTCCTTTTTATAATTTACAAAACCAACAATTCCACACATAAAACTTATCCTTTCCACATAATAAAAATTTATTCAATATCAGTATATGAAAGGGTTTCAAAAAATGTGAAAATAAATTGGCTACAATAGTTGACAAATACGAAAAAAAAATGTATAATCTTATGGTATTGATAAAAGTGAAAATATGGTATAACACATATATATCGATTAACAAGAGGAGGGAATAAAAATGGCACAACCAAAAAGAAGATGGTCAAAAGCTAGAACACATAGCAAAAGATCAACATGGAAATTAGAAGCACCAAAATTTGCAAAATGCTCAAATTGTGGTGAACCAGTATTACCACACACATTATGTTCAAACTGTGGATACTATGATGGAAAACAAATCGTAGTAAAAAAAGATAATAATGAATAATAATCCATCAGGGAGGAAAAATAAATGCAAATAGTAAAAGGTATAGTTATAGGAATTTATTTTATAGTTTGTTTAGCTTTAGTAATCCTTGCAATGGTACAATCTAAAGAAGATGCAGGTTTATCATCAACAATAACTGGAACTTCTGCAAATAACTTCTTTGAGAAAAATAAAGGTAATACCAAAGAAGGAAAACAGAAAAAGTGGACAGTTATTTTGGGTATTATACTTGTAGTACTTTGCATTGTTTTAGGAGCTATATATTCAATTTAACAATGAGAATTAAAGAGTAGTTGAGAGGCTACTCTTTTTTTGTTGGGAAAAATTTGTTGAAAAAGTACGTTATTTTTGATTTTGTGTAAAATACGGTGAATATTATTCTTGATTTTGTGCAAAATACACATTGAACTATTTTTGATTTTGTGCTATAATAATTATTAGATATATGAGAAGAAGGGAGAATCCTTATGAAAAGAAAAATATATGAAGATATCCTAAAATGGAAAAAAGAAAGCAATGGAACAACAGCACTACTAATAGAGGGAGCTAGAAGGGTTGGAAAAAGCTATATAGCTGAAAAATTTGCAAAAGAAAATTATAAATCTTTTATATTAATAGATTTTTCTAAAGCAGCTGATGAAGTAAAAAGATTGTTTGATGAATATTTAGATAATCTAGATTACTTATTTACATATTTATCACAATATTATGGAACAAAATTATATGAAAGAGAGTCGTTATTCATATTTGACGAAATACAATTTTGTCCAAAGGCAAGAGGAGCTATAAAACACCTAGTAGCAGATGGAAGATATGATTATATAGAAACAGGTTCGTTAATATCTATAAAAAAGAATGTAAAAGATATATTAATTCCATCAGAAGAAGAAAAATTAAAAATGTATCCATTTGATTTTGAAGAATTTTTATGGGCAAATCGGAAATGATACATTAATGGACTTTATAAAAGAATGCTATGAAAAGAAAAGACCATTGGGACAAGCATTACATCGTAAAGCTATGGATTATTTTAAAGAATATATGATTGTTGGAGGTATGCCACAAGCGGTGGAAATGTATTCAAAAATAAGAGACTTTGAGAAAGTTGATAGAATTAAAAGAAATATATTAAATTTATATAGAGAGGATATTAGAAAACATTCAGAAGAGCTAAATTTAAAAGTAGAGCAAATATTTGATACAATACCATCACAACTACAAAAACACGAAAAAAAATTTAATATTTCGAGCCTAGATGAAAAAGCAAGATACAGAAATTACGAAGGCGCGTTTTATTGGCTAAATGATGCATGTTTAGTAAATATAGCATATAATACAACAGAACCTAATATTGGTTTAGGGCAAAGAATGGATACAAATTCATTAAAATGTTATATGTTTGATACAGGATTATTATTATCAATGACATTTAATGAAAAAAATATAGTGAATGAAGAAATTTATAAGAAAATCCTTTTTGATAAATTATCATTTAATGAGGGGATGATTTTAGAAAATATAGTTGCACAAATGTTAGTATCGGCTGGAAGAAAACTATATTTCTTTTCGAGAAATGAGAGAGAAGATAGTTCTGAAACGATGGAAGTTGATTTTATAATTTCAGCAGATAAAATAACATCTAGACATAATATTATACCAATTGAAGTAAAGTCAGGAGATAGATATACTTTTACATCACTAAAAAAATTAAAAAATAAGTATAGTGATTATTTAGATAAATCTATAATAATTCATACAAAAGATTTAAAAGAAAATGACGATATTGTGTATATTCCAATATATATGACGTCACTGCTGTAAAACTTTCCAAATCTTTCATTTGAAAAGTTCTTTAATATATGTTAACATAATTTTAAAGAACTCAAATGAAAGGTCTTGATACTATGGACAAAATTAAAAATATAATAAAATTAAATTATTTAAAAGATTTATTAGCAAATTTAGATAAAACAGATTTAAAAATTATGAAATATGGACTTAAGATATGTTTGGGCATTCTATTGTTTTCTGTAATGCTGCTATCATTTTATCTAACTGCTACTCATAATGTTTTCTTGTATGAGCTTGGAATTACTATTTTTAGAATTAGTACATATATTGCAGTTGAATTTGTGGTTTGTGGAATTGTGGTGGATACGATAAAGAAGGGAACATAGAAGAAATTAAATAAGAGTAATAAAAATATAAATAAAGTGTATAACATTTGTTATATGCTTTATTTTTTTGTAAATTTATGGTAGATAGAATCCATATTGTAAGTTATCCTGGACCAGATCGTTCTATAAGTGAAAAATCAATTGAAGATAAAAATATGATAGCAAGGAAGTATAGAAATCGTAGAATAGGGGAATTTTTGAAGGAATTAAAATTGACAGAGGGAAGAAACACGGGAATTCCTAAAATAAAAAGAGCATTGAAAAATAATGGTTCAAAAGAGCCTATATTTGAGACAAATGAGACAAGAGATTATTTTATTACGACTATATTTATGCATAGTGGATTTGAAGATGAAATTTTAAATAAAACAAAAATAAGCGATAAAACGAGCGATAAAACGAGCGATAAAATTTTGAATTATTTGAATGAAAATGAATTTATAACAACGACAATAGCAAGCAAATTGATAGGATTATCAACACAAAGGACAAGAGCTATATTAGGAAAAATGGCAAAAGAAGAAGTACTTATAGCAGAAGGTGCAAATAGAAATAGGAAATATAAATTGAAAAAATGAATTAAATGAGGTGGACAATGGCATCCACGCACCTATATTGGTTAAAAGAGATGAAAGTACAGCCAGACTTTCCATTTAATTCATTATGAATTTTGAAATAGAGACTGAATAATCAATTATTTAGTCTCTATATTTTTTCAAAATTCCGCAAATTTCGACAATAGTATAGACAAATGGATTAAATAGTAGTATAATACCAAAAGAAATTAAAGAAAAAAGAAAAATAACAATAAAAAGACACGGAAGCCTTGGCGCTGTATATATACACACACCTATACTTACTATAAAAAACGCTAAAAACATTTGTGTTATTTTTCGTGATTTTCAAAAAAATAAAGAACCTAAAAAAGCCTATAACATATAGGAAAAATAGGTTCATTTTTTATGCAAAAAAGATGCAAAAAATGAATCTAAAAAGAAAAACAAAAAACTTGCATAATTATTACTATAGTGATAAAATTAGAAAAAAATTCAAGGAGGTAAAAAATGGCAATATTATTACCAGGAGGAGCAGGATATATAGGAAGTCATACTGCTGTGGAATTATTAAAACAAGGAAAAGATATAGTTATAGTAGATAATTTTTCTAATAGTAATCGAAAAGCATTAGATGCAATAAAGGAATTAACAGGAAAAGATTTTAAATTCTATGAAATAGACTATATGGATAGAGAAAAATTAGAAAAAGTTTTTGAGGAAAATGAAATAGAAGCGGTTATAAATTTTGCAGGATTTAAAGCTGTTGGAGAATCTGTAAGAGAGCCACTAAAATATTATTATGATAATGTATCAGGAGCAATAATATTACTTCAAACAATGGCAAAATATGGAGTAAAAGAATTTGTATTTAGTTCATCAGCTACAATATATGGAGAACAAAGTGAGCCAAGATATGTAGAAACAATGGAAAGAAAAACAGCTTCAAGCCCTTATGGAACTACAAAAATAATGATAGAAAAAATATTAGAAGATTTATATGCTGCAGATAATAGTTGGAAAATATCAATACTTAGATATTTTAACCCAGTTGGTGCACACGAATCCGGATTACTTGGAGAAAATCCAAATGGAATACCAAATAATTTAATGCCTTATGTTCAAAAAGTAGCAGTTGGAGAATTAAAAGAATTAACAATATTTGGAAATGATTACAACACAAAAGATGGAACTTGTGAAAGAGATTTCTTACACGTTGTAGATTTAGCTATTGGACATATAAAAGCTTTAGAAAAGTTAGATACAGTTCAAAATGGAATTTATTACTATAATTTAGGAACAGGAAAACCAGTAAGTGTATTAGAACTAGTAAATGCATTTATGAAGGTCAATAATGTAGAAATACCATTCAAATTTGGACCAAGAAGAGCAGGAGATTTAGATGCATTTTTTGCTGATCCAACTAAAGCTGAAACAGAATTAGGATGGAAAGCTCAAAGAACGATTGAAGATATGTGTAGAGATTCTTGGAATTATATACAAAAAAACAAATAATTTTTACTGAAAAAAGGATGCGAAAAATGAATAAAAAAATAAATATAGTAAGAGCAATATTAATTATATTACTTTTAATAATGTTTGGAACAATATTTAATTTTTCAAATCAAAATGGTGATAAATCTGGAAGCTTAAGTAGAGAAGTTACAGAGAAAGTAACCCAGAATATAAATTCAATACAAAAACTAGAAAAAAGTGAGAAAGAAAAGGTTCTAAATAAAATTGAACATCATATAAGAAAGTTAGCTCATTTCTCACTTTATTTCACGGTTGGAATTTTAACAATGAGCCTTATGAGTACATTTGATTTGAAAAATATAAAAAGAGCAGGAATAAGCTTAGGAATAAGTGCTTTATATGCAGCAACAGATGAATTTCACCAAGCATTTATTCCAGATAGGACATCGTCAGTTTTTGATGTTTTGATTGATTCTAGTGGGGCTTTAACAGGAATTATTATAACATTTTTAGTTATTCGTTTAGCTAAAAAAATATTAAGGAAAAGTTAAAATTATTATTTGATATTGGAAATTTTATGTAAATTAACATAATTGCGTGAAATTTGTTGTGATGTGTCGAATTTTGTGCTATAATAAAAAAGACAATTTTGTGATTAGAAAATTTATTGGGGGTAAATTTTGATGGAAATTAAAAATGTGCAATTTATAAATGCAATAACAGTTAATTCAGATGTTCAAATGTGCAGTGATAGTGTACATATTCAACCTATTATGCCAGAAACAAAAACTTTGGCGTTAGAAGTTTATAATCCAAAAAGTAAAATATCAAAAAAAATAAATTTGATTCTTAAAAGAATTGTTGATATAATAGGGGCGATTGTTGGAATCATATTTTTAGTTCCAATTACAATAGTAATATTTATAGCTAATATAATTTCGGGAGATTTTGGACCATTATTTTATTCGCACGAGAGAATAGGAAAAAATGGAAAACATTTCAAGATGTATAAATTTAGAAGTATGTGTGTCGATTCTGCTGAAAGATTAAAGAAATTATTAGAAGAAGATGAAGAAGCACGAAAAGAATGGGAAGAAAACCAAAAGCTAGATAATGACCCAAGAATAACAAAAATTGGTAGGTTTATAAGAAAGACAAGTTTAGATGAATTTCCTCAATTTATAAATGTGCTAAAAGGGGAAATGAGCTTAGTTGGACCTAGAGCTGTTGTTGATGGAGAAATTGAAAAATTTGGTGTCTTGAAAGAGAAGGTTCTTTCTGTTAAACCGGGTATTACTGGCTATTGGGCAGCGAATGGCAGAAGCGAAACTAATTACGACGAGAGAGTTGCTATGGAAGCTACATATGTTAATAATTTTTCTGTAAAGGAAGATATTAAAATTTTGTTTAAGACTGTGGAGTCTGTTGTTAGGATGAAGGGTGCGAAATAGGAATAATAAAACATATTGATAGCAATAAAAATGATGGTGCTGCTATAAAAGGTGGAAAAATTAATGAAAAATTATGCAAATTACAGTATATTAATGAGTGTATATAAAAAAGAAAAGGCTGAATACTTAAAAGAAAGTATTGAAAGTATGATAAATCAAACGGTAAAAACAAATGATTTTTGTATAATAAAAGATCGGAGAATTAACAGAAGAGTTAAATGATGTTATATCTGAATATTGCAATAAATATTCAGATATATTTAATATAATACAGTTAGAAAAAAATGTAGGACTAGGACCAGCTCTTGCAATAGGCGTGAAAAACTGCAAAAATGAACTTATAGCAAGAATGGATTCAGATGATATATCTGTATGTGATAGATGCGAAAAACAATTAAAAAAATTTGCAGAGAATCCAGAACTCGATATAATAGGTTCAAATATTGCAGAATTTATAGATAATACAAAAAACGTGCAAGCATATAGAAATTTACCAGAAACAGATGAGCAAATAAGAAAATTTGCTAAAAGACGAAATCCGTTTGGACATCCCTCTATTATGTTTAAAAGAAGTAAAGTTTTAGAAGCTGGAAATTATAGAGAATATTATCTATGTGAAGATTATGATATGTGGATAAGAATGATAGAACACGGTGCTAAATGTTATAATTTTCAAGAAATATTAGTGTTTATGAGAATAGGAGAAAACTTTTATAAACGTAGAGGCGGCATAAAATATTTAAAATCTATTTTAAAATTTAAAAAAGAACAATATAAAAAAGGATTTTTTAGCAAAAAAGATTATTTTATAAGTGCAGGAACGCATATAGTAATTTGTTTAATGCCAAATAAAATAAGAGATTTATTTTATAAAAAAGTGTTAAGGGGTAAAAAAATGTCAAATAAAAAAGTAGATATTATAACATTACATAGAACAGTAAATTATGGTTCAGTATTACAAGCATACGCAACACAGTATGTTTTGAAAAAAATGGGATATGATGTTGAGTTTATTGATTATTATCCAGAAAGATTACATATGACTGGAATGTTAAAAAGAATAAAAAATAAAAGTGAATGTTTGAAGAAAAGTATTATACTAAGAACTATTGCAAGAATTGCAATTTTTCCTTCATATATAAAGAGATTTTTTGTTTTTAAGACATTTGTAAAAAAGTATATAAATACTACTAAAAAAACATACAAAACAGAAGATGAATTAGAAAAAGATATTCCAAATGCAGATGTGTATTGTACAGGAAGTGACCAAGTATGGAATGTTGGATGGAATGAAAAAATAGATTATCCATTTTTTTTGAAATTTGTACCAGATGAAAAAAAACGTATTGCATATTCTGCAAGTTTTGGAAAATCAAAGCTTGAAGATTGGGAAAAAAAAGAAACCAAGAAACTATTAGAAAGATACTCGCACATTGCAATGAGGGAAAATTCTGGAGTTAAAATTCTAGAAGATTTAGGAATTAATGATGGAATTCAGGTTTTAGATCCAACATTGTTACTTAATAAGGAAGAGTGGAAAAATTTAATATCAGATAAATATAAGGGAAAAAAATACATTTTCATGTATAATATAAATCATAATAAAAAAATGGATGAATACGCAAATAAATTAGCTAAAAAGAAAAACTTAAAACTAATATATGTTAGTTATAATTTTCATGATTGTTTTAAAAAAGGAAAATTAAAATGTAATACTAAGGTTGAAAATTTCTTGTCGTTAATAGCTAATGCAGAATATGTATTAACAGATTCATTTCACTGTACAGCATATTCAATAAATTTTAATAAACAAGTGGTTGTTGCATATCCAGAAAAATTTAGTACAAGACTTGCAAGTATTGTAGAATTAACAGGAATTGAAAATAGAGTAATAGATGATTATAATGATTTAGAAATTTGCGATAGACCAATTGATTTTGAAAAAGCTAACAATGTACTAGAAAAGGAAAGAAAAAAATCATTAAATTTCTTAAAAAAAGCTATAGAAGAGTGAGGATACATAATTATGGAAAAAAAACATTTAGAAATAGAAAGAAAAATAGACTGTACAGGGTGTAGAGCTTGTGAACAACTTTGCCCAGTTAATTGCATAACTATGAAAGAAGATGAGGAAGGATTTATTTTTCCTTTTATAGATGAAGAAAAATGTATAAATTGTGGATTATGTAAAAAAAGATGTCCGCAAATAAATAGTATTATAGAAGAAAGAACACCAACAGTATATGCTATACAAGCTAAGGATAGTAATGTATCAAAATATAGCACTTCTGCAGGAATTGCGTATTTATTAGCTAAAAAAACAATTGAAGATGATGGTTTTGTTATAGGTTGTGCATATAATCAAAATTTAGAACCGAACCAAATGATGGTTAATAAATTTGAAGAACTTGGTAAATTAAGAGGCTCAAAGTATATATTTAGTAATACAATGAAAACATATACTGAAACTAAAAAAGCTTTAGTAGATGGAAGGAAGGTTCTATATATTGGAACCCCTTGTCAAATAGGTGGATTAAAGGCATATTTGGGAAATGACTATGAAAATCTTTTAACTGCTGATATTATATGTCATGGGGTGCCAAGCATAAAAATGTTTAAGAAATATGTAGAATATTTACAAAATAAATATAACAAAAAAATAATTAATTATGAATTTAGAAATAAAGATAATGCTAAATGGGGAGAATTTGTTGTAAAAATAACTTTTGAAGACAATAGTACCAAATATATTCAATCAGAAAATGATGGTTACTATAGTAACTTTTTAAAAGGAACAATATATAGAGATGCTTGTTATGAATGTAAATATGCTACCACAAATAGAGTAGGAGATTTAACTATAGGAGATTTTTGGGGAATAGAGCAAGAAAATCCAAAATTTTATTCTGAAAATGGGGTTTCGGTGGTTTTCGCAAATACTACTAAAGGAGAAAAGGCTATAGCAAATCTTGAAAATGATATTATTGTGTCAAAACAGAATATAGAACAAGCAACTAGAAGAAACGGAAATTTATGCAAACCTACCAAAAGAACAGAGAGAAGAGATACTATATATAGTGGAATTGACAAAATGACAGCAGATGAATTTACAAAGAAAAATTTGAGAATAAAGGGAAAAATAAAAAAGAAGATAAAAAAAATGATTCCGAAAAGAATTAAAAGCTTTATAAAAAGATTTGTATAATGATGGGAGAAAATATGGAGCCAATTAGAATACTACAGGTAGTACCTAATATGAATTCTGGGGGACTAGAGAACCTAATAATGAACATTTACAGAAATATAGATAGAAGCAAAGTGCAATTCGATTTTTTAGTACATTATCAAAAAAGAGGTTTTTTTGATGATGAAATAGAAAAACTTGGAGGAAAAATATATAGATTTTCTGTGAGAGAAGACAACAATGTAATCAAATATATAAAAGATTTAAACGAATTTTTTAAAGCACATTCAGAATATAGAGTTGTGCATGGACATATGGCAAGTTTGGGATTTATATATTTAAATATAGCAAAAAAATATAAAGTCACTGTCAGAATAGCTCATAGCCATGGAACGTCACATTTAAAAACATTAAAAGGATATATGAAATTTTTAACATTCAAGTTAGAAAAATATTATTCTAATGTTAATTTTGCATGTTCTACTGAAGCTGGAGAGTATTTGTTCGGTAAGAATATAAAATTTGAAATAATTCCGAATGCAATAGACATTGAAAAGTTTAAATATAACAAACAATTAAGAGATAAAGTAAGAAAAGAATTACAAATAGAAAACAATTTTGTAATTGGTCATATTGGAAGATTTAATTTACAGAAAAACCACAAATTTATATTAGAAATTTTTAAAAGAATACTACAGAAAGAAAAGGATACTGTTTTGTTGTTGGCTGGAAATGGAGAACTAGAAGAAGATATAAAAAAGATGGCACGTGAATTAAAAATTGAAAGTAATGTGAGATTTTTAGGTGTTAGAAAGGATATAGAAAGATTATATCAAGCAATGGATATATTTTTAATGCCATCTCTATTTGAAGGACTACCTTTAACAGGTGTGGAAGCACAAGCAAGTAATATAAAATGCTTTTTTTCAGACACAATAACAAAAGAAGTAATTATTACAGATAATACAAAATTTATTTCATTGAACGAATCTGCTGAAAAATGGGCGAAAGAAATACTAGAAAATAGAGTTTATGATAGAGAAAATGTAAAAATAATAAACGAAGAATTTGATATAAGAAAACTTGCTAAAAAAATGCAAAAAAAGTATATCGAATATAACGAAAGAAAATTTAAGGAGTAATTATGATAACATATATAACAATGACGATATTGGCAGTAATTTTTTCGGCTTTATCAAATTATGATAAAAATAAAAAAAATAACACTGTAAAAATGGCATTTTGGTACATCTCAGAGGCAATATTAATAATTGTAGCAGCAATAAGATTTGATGTTGGTCAGGATTATATGTATACTTATGTGCCATATTTTAAGGGGGTTTTAAAAGGAAACCCTAATGAAGATATAGAAAAGGGATTTTTGATATTAAATAAAATTGTACAGTTATTTACAACCGATTATGCAGGTATATTTATAGTTTGTTCGGTTATATTTTTTCATTACATATATAAGGCTATACGAGAACAATCTGAGATGCCTACACTTAGTATATTTTTATTGGTAGGAACAACATATTATTTTATATTTTTAAATGCAATGAGACAAATGATTGTAGTAGCTGTATTTTTATATTCGATTAAATTTATAAAAGAAAGAAATTTTAAAAAGTTTTTAATATATATGTTAATATGTAGTACAATACATCTTAGTGCTTTAATATGTATACCATTTTATTTTTTCTATGGAATAAAATTAAGACCATTAAAAGCAGGGATAATACTTGGAATTGCAATAGTTTTAAAGCCTATTATATCAAGGTTGTTTTTAATTATTGTAAAATTGACAAAATATAATTATTATATAGATTCTAGGTTTGATACCAAAGAAACAGGTTATATTGTATTGGCTATGAATATATGTGTATTGATATTTGCTTTTATATATTATTCAAAAAGAAAATACGATGAAAGTCATATTGATAAAAAAATAACAAAAAAAAATTTAAAGGACTATTCATATTATTGCTTTTTACAATTAATTTCAACAGTATTAGCTTGGTATAATAATGCAATACCATTATTAAATAGAGTTAGATGGGCAACAGGAATATCAATAATTATATTAATCCCAATGATTATAAAACAAGAAAAAAATGCAAAAACAAGAATATTATACACCTTTTTGATAGTAGTTTTATATAGTGCATATTCATTGTATACAATAGGAATGAAAAATTCAAATAATGTATTACCATATTTAACAATATTTCAAAGATAATAAGGGGAAGTAAGAATGAAAAAAATAAGTGTGATTATACCTATATATAATGTTGAAAAATATTTAAAAAGGTGTATTGAAAGTATAATAAAACAAACATATTCTAATTTAGAAATTATATTAGTTGATGATGGAAGCCCAGATGGTTGTGCAAAAATATGTGACGAGTATAAAAACAAAGATGAAAGAATTGTTGTAATACACAAAAAAAATGGGGGACTTTCAGATGCTAGAAATGCTGGACTAAAAGTTGCAACTGGAGAGATAATTTCGTATATTGATAGTGATGATTACGTAGACTTAGATATGTATGAAAAAATGACAAAAGCAATGGAAGAAAAAAATGCTGATATTGTTGTTTGCGGAACCAATATAGATTATGAAGATGGTCATACAAAGGTGAAATGTGAAAAAGAGGAAAAAAGTTTTAATAGAGAAGAAGCTTTAATAGAATTAAATTCATTTAAATCATTTGATATGGCTGTTTGGAATAAATTATATAAACGTGAAGTGGTTGACAAAATTGAATTTCCTGTTGGAAAGAAAAGTGAAGATTATTTTGTGATGTATCAATATTTTGCAAGAGCTAAAAAAGTTGTTATTATAAATCAAGCAAAATACCATTATTTTCAAAGAAGTAATAGTATTTCTAGGGGAAAAAATGTGACACATGATTATATAGAAGGAAGTAAGAGTCAAAAAGAATTTTTTAAAAAGAATTTTCCAGATTTAAACTATGTTGGAAATACAGCATATGCTTTTTCGTATATTGCAACATACAATAGGTACATAAAAAATGAATTGAAAATGACGAATGAAATGAAAAAAGAATTTAAAAAAGAAGTGAGAAAATATTTAAAAGACATAAATGGAAATAGTCATATAAGCAGATCTAAAAAGATTCAAGCAACATTGTTTTCGTATAGTTTGTTTATTTACAAAATTGCATTAAAAGTAATAAGTAAGGAGTAGTAATGTTAAAAAAAAGAATAGAACAGTTTGCAAAAAAAGTTTTAAGAGGGCATAAAGCATCATCTAAGGATTTTATAAAATATTTAAGAAAAAAGAACGTTAGAGTTGGAGAAGGAGTAGCAATATTTGATCCACAATCAGTTTTTATAGACTCTACAAGGCCATGGCTTTTGGAAATTGGAGACGATGTTCAGATTACGCGAGGAGTTACAATTTTAACACATGGATATGATTGGAGTGTTTTAAAAGGCAAATATGGAGAAATTTGTGGGTCGGCAGGAAAAGTAAAGATTGGAAATAATGTTTTTATTGGTATGCAAGCTACAATTTTAAAGGGAGTAACAGTAGGAAATAATGTAATAATTGGTGCAAATTCATTAGTAAATAAAGATGTACCAGACAATGTTGTTGTTGCTGGAAATCCTGCAAAAATTATAATGACAATAGATGAGTATTACGAAAAAAGAAAAAATAAACAATTTGATGAGGCAAAAAAATTAGCTACTGAGTATTATAGAGTATATAACAAAATACCAGAAAAAAATATATTTAGAGAGTTTTTTTGGTTGTTTGGAGAAAGAGAAAATATTAATGAGGATAAAAGCTTTTTTGATATAATGCACTTAGTAAGAAACTATGAAAAAAGTATGAAAAAATATAAAGAAACAAAGCCAATGTTTAAAAATTATGATGAATTTTTAGCAGAGTGTGAAATACCTTTAACAAAGCAGAAGGTGAAAAAATGGATGAATTAATAAGTGTAATAATACCAGTATATAATGTGGAAAAATATTTAAAAAGATGTATCGAAAGTGTATTAAATCAAACATATAAAAATTTAGAGATAATACTTGTTGATGATGGAAGTAAGGATAAATCAGGTCAGATTTGTGATGAGTATTCAAAAAAAGATGAAAGAATAATGGTTATTCACAAGAAAAACGGTGGATTATCTGATGCGAGAAATGTTGGTATTGAAAATAGCTTTGGAAAATATGTATGCTTTATAGATAGCGATGATTATGTAGATGTTAAATTTTTAGAAAATTTATATTCAATTATAAAAAAATATAATGCAGATATTTCTGTATGTTGTTATAAAATAGTATCTGAAAATGTAGAAAATTTAAAAATAGAGAAAAAAATAGAATATAATGAAGAGGTATGGGATAAAGAACAGAGTTACAAAGAACTATTATTGTTTGGAAAATTAGAAAACTATATATGGAACAAATTATTTAAAAAAAGTTTATTCAATGGAGTATACTTTCCAAAAGGAAAAAAAATGGAAGATATAGGCACAACATATTTATTATTAGATAAAGCAAAAAAAATTGCAAAAACAAGCTATGTAGGGTATTTTTATATGCAAAGAGAAGGCAGCATAATGTCAAATTTAAATGAACAACTAATTGCTGATACAAAAGAAATGATTAATATAAGATTTGATTATCTGAAAAAAAAATATCCTAACTTATTTGACGAATTAATGATAAACAGATTAGCTTTTATAAAATTTTATTATGAGGACATAGGAAAAATAAACGGAATTGGAATAATGAAAGATTTTGATGAAGAATATAGGTTTTATAAAGAGAATTATAAGAAATATAGAAAGTATGTTAAAAAAACCTCAAAATCAAATATAAGGAAAGCTGATTTTGATATATTATACTTGAATAAAAATTTATTGGTAAATATAAATAGAATAAAAATAAAAATAAAAGGTAAAGGAGAAAAAGTATGAAAAAAATAGCAACAATAACATTTCACGGAGCTCATAATTATGGGTCAAATTTACAATCATATGCTTTGCAAGAGTATATAAAAAAAATTGCTGGAAATGGTTGTTTATATGAAATTTTAAATTTAAGAACCGATATTCAAAAAAGACAATATTCTTTAAACAAAGATAATAAAATTACATCAAAAATAGTTAGAAAATTTTTGTTAAAAGATTTTGATAGAAAAAACAAAGGAAAATACGAAAAATTTGAAAATTTTATAAATAATAAATTACAGGTTACTAAAGAATATAGTAGTTTAGAAGAATTAAAAAATGCAAATCTAAAATATGATTATTTGATTAGTCGGAAGCGATCAATTATGGAATTTAAGGGCAAACGATTTTGATTGGTCATATTTTTTGGAATTTGCAAATAATGGAAAAAAAATATCTTATGCAGCAAGTTTTGGACCAAAAAAAATGGTTTGGTCAGACGAAGAAAGAGAAAGAGTAAAAAGAGATTTGGAAAAATATGATTTTATTTCGGTAAGAGAAGAAGGAAGTAAGGCAAATGTAGAGGAACTATTAAATAAAGATGTACCAATTCATATGGATCCAACAATATTGTTGGATAAGAAAGAATGGAATGACTTAATACCAAAAGAAAAAATATATGCTGGGAAATATATATTATACTATTCTTTAGGACAAAACAAAGAACACATAAATTTAGTAAAAAAAATATCCAAATTATTAAAAATGCCTGTTGTAACAACTAGATATGCAGGAAGACGTGAACTTTTTAGTGGTTTTAAACAAGTATATGATGTAGGACCAGTAGAATTTTTAAATTTATTAAAAAATGCAGAATTAGTAATATCTTCATCATTTCACGGAACAATTTTTTCAACAATTTTAGAAGTACCATTCTATGCGATAAATGGAATGAAAGACTATAGAATATCAACACTGTTAAAAAAATTAGATTTACAAGATAGAAGTATTGATATTGAAAACTATAATGAAAAATGTTCAAAATATAAAGAAATAAATTTTGAGAATGCAAGAGATGGGCTGAAGAAAGAACGTGAAAAATCAACCGAATATTTAATGAAGGCGTTAGATATAAAAAGAGAGGAATAAGATGGGAAGAAAAAAAGAACTTATATTTAATACAATTATTATTGGCATCGGAAAATTTAGCACACAAATTGTTTCTGTATTTTTATTGCCTATATATACAAGTTTATTATCAACAGCGGAATATGGAACATATGACTTATTGTATACAATTTCAATGTTTTTAATACCTATGATAACACTTTTAATGGAAGAATCTATGTTCAGATTTTTAATTGATAGTAAAAGTAAAGAAGAAAATTCTAAAATAATATCTCAAACATTAATTTTTGCTGTAATAAGCACAAGCATTTGGATTGCAATTATTGCAATGGTTTGTAAAATATTTAAAATTCAATATGGAATCATTTTTTGTTTTTACATAATTTCTTCTATTATTGTTAGTTTAAGAAATGCAATAGTTAGAGGAAAAGGAAACATAAAGGCATATACTATAATAAATTTTATAACTAGTGTATCAATAATAATTTTAAATATTTTGTTTATTGTTACATTCAAAATAGGAATAGCAGGATTATTTTTATCTAGTATAATTTCAAATGTAATAATTTCTTTTATAGCATTTAAAAAGTTGCGTATTTTGGAAGGTGCATCTGCTAGAATGTATGATAAGAAATTAATGAAAGAGATGGTGAAATATTCTATTCCTTTGGTTCCAAATAGTATATCATGGAGTATTATAAATTTTTCGGATAGAATAATTGTATCATCGGTATTAGGAACAGCAGAAAATGGGGTTTATTCAATGGCAAATAAATTTCCAACATATATAGATAATATTTACAACTTTTTTTATACAGCTTGGAAAGAAGCTTCTGCAAAAGCTTTACACTATGATGAACCAGAAAAATTTTATAATCAAATTTATAATTCTTTAAGAAGAATGTTAGATGCAATAGTGTTAGGAAGTATAGCTGTTTTACCATTTATATTTTCATTTTTTATAAAAAAAGACTTCTCGGTTGCCTACATATATGTGCCTGTTCTTATTGTTGCAACATATTTTTCTAATTTATCATCTTTTATTGGAGGTATATTTACAGCATACAAAGATACTAAAATAATTGGAAAGACAACAATAATTGCAGCAACTATCAATTTAGTTGTAAACTTGTTATGTATAAAATTTATTGGATTATGGGCCGCTGCGATTTCTACATTAGTTGCAATGATGATTAATTACAATCTAAGGGCAAAAAAAATAAGAAAATACATAAAATTAGTTTGTGAATATAAAATTATACTATCAGTACTATTTTTGGTAATTGATTTATTTGCTTTTTATTATAATAAAACAGCAATAAATATAATTAATTTTATAATAATATTAATTTATTGTATTTATCTTAACCAAAATACAATACAAGAGATATTTAAGGAAATACGAAAGAAAGTGTCAAAGAATAAATAATAATGATAATAAATAGTAATTGACTTTTTTATAATATTTATGTTATTGTTATAACATAAATATTTTTTTTAAGGAGTATTTATGAATAGAAAATTAGAAGTATATGTAAAAAAAGCTAAAAGAATATACAGAACGGTTATTATTCTTGGCATATTAATATTTTTATTAGGAGTATTAATATCTATTGTCTATAATAAATTTACTAAAAAGGAGCCTATTGATGAAGTTCAAACGAGCTCTAATGGAGATGAGACAGAAAGTTTTACAAATGACACAGGAGAAGTATTGCTTAATCCAGGAAAGGGCTGGGTACTGTATAATAATAAAGAATCTAATAAATATAATGATATAGTAAATATAGGATACACAAGGATAGATTGGTGTGATGTAGAAAGAAGTGAAGGAGAATACAATTGGGATATAATAGACCAAAGAATAAAAGTATATGAAAACAAGGGAAAAAAGTATTCGTTTGGAATATTATGTGCAAGTAGTTCTAGTAAAAGTGAATATGTAACGCCAAAATGGGTTTTTGATGCAGGAGCAAAATACTATACATATTATAATAAAGAAAATGAAATAGAACAAAAAATACCTATATGGACAGATAAAATATTTTTGTCGAAGTTAAATGATTTTATACAAGCATTGGCCCAAAGATATGACGGAAATAAAAATATTGCATTTATAGATATTCGTTCGTATGGAAATTTTGGAGAACAACATTTAGGGACGATAGGTGGAGAGTATATCAGTTCAGATGTACTTATTGATTCATATTTAAAACCATATAGAGATGCTTTTTCTAGTACATTACTTGTTAGCCCATGTGGAGAGAAGAGGTATGAGGATGCATATAGATGGGGAGTTGAAAATGGAATATCACTTAGAAGAGATGGTATTTTTGAATGGTCTGATGGTTCTGAATGCGCAATGGCTTATGGAAAAGCACCTACAGTATTTGAATATACAGCAGATTACAATTGGATGAAAAAAAATAATTATTGGAGTTGCGATAACCTGATTCAATATATAAATAATGGCAAACCATCATATTTACAATTTGATCCTAGTATGTATAATGAAAATAAGGAATTCTGCAAATACATTGCCAACAAAATAGGTTACTACTTCAAATTCAAACAAGCAAATTACACCAACACCATAAAAACAACAGAAAACAACGACATAACACTAACATTTACAAACGAAGGAGTAGCTCCATTATACGAACCATGTACATTCTACATAGGCCTTCTAGACCAAAAATACAATTTGGTAAAAAAATACAAAACAGACATAAACCCACAAAAATGGATGCCAAATGAAGAATCAAAGGAAGAAATAAGCTTACAGCTAGATGGAGTCGACGATGGAGATTATATAATAGCTTTGGGATTATTTTATAATGAAAATGACGAAAAACCCACATATTTGCTAGGAAATACAGGAAAAACAGATGACAATTGGTATGTATTCGGTAATATAAATATTACAAATCCACCAGAAGAATATGAAATAAAATCTCAAAACGATGAAAAAATAATTAATCAAGAAGAATACAAAATATCAGTAAAAATAGACAATGTTAGAAAAAATAATAACTATAATTTGAAAATATTTGTTAATAATGATTTAAAGCAAATTGAAAATATTGACAATACAAATTTAAACTATAGTAAAGAATTCAATTTGAATTTTGAAAAAGGAAAAAATACATATAAAATTCAAATTGAAAAAGATGGAAAAGTAGTTAATGAATATAGTCAAGATATATATGTAACAGGTTATAACACAGATAACAGTACTGTTTCAGGTAATATTTTACAAGGATATAGTTCATTTAAAGAAAAATACAAAAATGATATTAATCAGTCAACAGCAATTTGGCAACAATTACAAAATCTTAAACAAAATGCACAAAGTTTAACAACAGGCAATAAGATAGAGCAAAGTAAAGCCGAAAAGATGATGAAAGATCATTATAAGTTTATGAGTACATTTATAGAAATAAATAAAAATAGTACGGATTATGAAAAAATGAATTCGGCTGTAAATGATTTAGAAGCGGTAGGATGTCAATATGAAAATATAGTTTCAACTAATTCAGAAAGTGCACAAAAGACAATAAATGATGCAAATGGAAAAATACAAGAAATCCAAAATATTTTAAATAATAATCAAGATTTGAATATGGTTATTGTTAATAATATTTTAAATAAATGTAACAGTGCATATAGTGAATTAGATGAAATAAATACAATTAATACAGCGAGTACAAGAAAAGCTGGAATAATGGAAGGAAAAGTATTGCATATACAATTGCTATCCGACTGGGCAACACAATTCGCAAATCTCTACATAGACACCTACATCAAAAACAACCCAGTAACAATCGACTACTCAGAAACAAACCCAACAAACCAAAACGTAACAGCAACACTAAGAACAAATGCACAAATAACAATAAACAACAACTCAAACAGCAAAGTCTACACCTTCACGCAAAACGGAACATTCACCTTCGACTACACAATAAAAGGACAAACATTCCAACAAACAGCAACAGTAAACAACATAGACAAAACAGCACCAACAATAGAAGGAGTAGAAAATGGCAGGCTATACCTATCAGAAGTAACGCCAAAGGCAAGTGATACAAATCTAAAAGAAGTACTACTATACAAAGACAACAATCAAGTACAAAACTATCAACAAAATACCCAAATCACAGAAGATGGGCATTACAAACTAGTTGCTGAAGATTTAGCAGGAAATCAAACATCAGTAGAATTTGACATCTCAAGAAATCCTGCAATAATAGATTACTCGGAAGTAAATCTAACAAATCAAGATGTAGTAGCAACAGTAAATTCAAATTTTGATGTAAACGTAAAAAATAATTCAAATCAAAAATCATATACATTTAAGGAAAATGGAGAATTTACATTTGAATTAAACATAAAAGGTGCGGAATTACAGCTAACAGCAATGGTTGACAATATAGATAAAACACCTCCAACTATTACAGATGTAGAAGATAAAAAACAATATATAGACAAAGTAATTCCTAAAATATCTGATGATAACCTAAATGAGGTTAAACTATATTTCGATTCAGAAGAAGTACAAGGATATACACCAAATTCAGAAATAACAGGAGAAGGATTCTACAAATTAGTTGCAAAAGACTTAGCTGGAAACGAAACATCAGTTGAATTTACAATAATTGAAAATCCAGATGAGAAATACCAAATAAAAGATGGAAATATATTAAATATTAAAAACAATACTAATCAAGATACCTTCAGAAAGAAATTAAAAATGTCTGGAGAATATAGTATTTACAGAAATGATACTTTAATTTCAGATAATGATAAAATTGCAACAGGAGATAAATTAAGAAAATCTACTGGTGAGGAGTATACATTAATTGTTAGTGGAGACATTAATAATGATGGTGATGTAAATATTAAAGATATAGTTATGCTTAGAAAGTATTTACTTGAAAGAAATAACTTAAATGAGAATAGCTTACTTGCTGCCGATTGTAATTTGGATGGTAAAGATATTAGCATTAAGGATTTAATTAGAATGAGGTTAATAGCCTTGGAAAGAGATGTAAACTAGAAAGGTTTGCATCTTTTTTACTTTGTCGAAAAAAGTCGGATTTTGCGATGAAAAGACGAGAAAAAGGATTGTATTTTATGAAAAGAAATGATAAAATATACCAAAAGAATTGAAAGGTATATGTAATAATGGAAAAGGAAAAGATAAAAAGAAAAGAATTAAAAAGCAACTTTCTAAGACAAATGATTATAAGGGTGGATTATGACTATTTATTTGATGAAGATATAGAAAATATTGTAAAAAAAAGATACAAAGAGTTAATTGAAAGCGGCTATAAAATGAATTCGAAAACTTTAGCAGAATATAATATAAATGTAAACATTAATAATATAACTGAAGAAGAAAACAACAGTGTAAGTATGAAAAATAACAATAAGGAAGAGTATTCGTCATTTAAAAAAGAAAATATTGTTATTGATATTACGAGGAACTTTGCAACTATAACTGCTGAATATAAAAAATTCGAAAGTTTTGAAGCAATTGTAAGTGATTTTTCAAAAATAATAGAAGAAATCAGAAATGTAAGAGAAGGACTCGAAATAAAAAGAATAGGAATAAGAAAAATAAATTCATATTTATTTAAAGATATTAATAGAATCAATGATTATTTTGAACCAACTTTATTTAGCTTTAACGAGTTAGAAAAAAATGAAAAATCATTAATGGTAAAACAAACAATTGAGAGCTTTAAATATAAAGATTATAAAATAAACGAATTAGGAAATATATCTAAGGGAATTATAACTAATCCTAATGGGGAAAAGTTTGATGCATATCAAGTTGTATTAGACATTGATGTTTATAATGACAAAGATATAAAGGAAAAAATCAATTTAGAAGAGATGAACAATATTGTTTTTGAAGTATATAAATCAGCTTTAAATATTAATTTTTTAGAAAATTTAAAGAAAGAAAATTATGAAGATGAGGTGATTATTAAAAATGGATAGTAATAATTTTAAACCTTATATGAATAGTGTATCTTTATATAATCAAAAAAATGAAAGCAATTATAAATTTATTGATAAACTTTCAGTATCGGAGTCCAATAATAGTTTAGACAAAACAATTACATATAAAAATAGAAAAGGAGATAGTCAATATAAACGAATATAATGATGAACAAAAACATTTTATAAAAGAAAAATTAATTGTAGAAATATATACGATAGGATATGAACCTATGGGAGAAAGCATTGTATTTTTAATAAAAGGAGACGATATTGTACTCTTTTCAGGTGTAATAGATTGTTATGAAAAAGGAAAAATAAATAAAACATTAGAAATACTTGATGCAAACAAAGTAAAAACAGTCGATTATATATGTTTAACACATCCAGATGAGGACCATTGTGTTGGGTTAGATAAAATAATAAAAAAATCTGGAAGTGAAACATATTTGGTATATCCCAATGGATTATTTAATTTACTTATTGAAGAAAGCAGCAGAAAGAAGAAAGATGTAAAAGACTCGAGAGTATTAAAATCTATTAAAGAATTATCTGGATGTTTGGCAAAGAGAAAAGATAGCAAGACAAAGAGCAAAAGAATAATGGGATGTAGTGGCAAAAATGAAATTATAGCATTAAATGAAATTTCATTTAAAAGTTTAAATACAGGAAATAGGTATCCTTTAATTATTAATACATATACACCTATATCAGAAATCATTGATAGATATGCTGCTAAACGTTTATTAGAAAATAAAGCTGGTAAAACAAGTCATAATGATTTGAGCATTGTAACAGCTATAGCTATAGGTGATTTTAAAATGTTATTGTGTGGAGATGTTGAAAAAGATACGTTAGAATTGTGGACAAGGCAATGGAAACCAGATGATAAAATATTTTTTTCAGGAATTATTGATTATTTAAAAATACCACATCATACTTCAAAGGGGTCAGAGGATTTATTACAATCATTAGAAAAAGTTGGAATTTTTTCTAATTCAGTAACTACAGTTTTTAGAAAAAAGGATTTGCCTGATGTAGAATTATTAGGAAGATATAAAAAGAAATCAGATAAGGTGTATTGCACAGGTAAAGTAAAACGAGAAAAAGGAAAAACAAAAGAGGATTGGGGAATTGTAAAATTGACAGTGGATATATTTAATAGGACAATGAAAAGTGAAGTTTTTAGTAATGCATGCGAAGTGAATAAATTGTAAAAATATTATTTAGATGTAAACTAGAAAGGTTTGCATCTTTTCATAGCAGAGTGGATTTAAGCTCTGCTTTTATATTATCTAAAATAATATAAGTAGTAAATATCAAATAATCATTAAATTAAAAATAAATTATTAATATTATAAAAAATGAATATAATGATATTATAAGTTTATATTAATATGATAAAGGTGCATATAAAATAATTTGTTGAATATTTTGAGTGACATAAAACATAATACAAAAAAATTGAATAAATCAGAAGTTTTTGTAGTACAGTACTTAAAAAGTTTTTTGAGTGCAATTATGGGAAAATAAAGCAATTGAAATTGCAAAGAAAATGAAGCAATAGGAAATGAGCATAGAAACAATAAAAGAAATAACTAACTTAGATTTTGAAGAAATAGAAAAATTATAACAAATTTAAGAAAATAATTTAATATAAAAAAATCCATAAAACGAATAAATCGTATTATGGATTTTTATTTTATCTAAAATACAAAAAGTACACTAAAAAATCTATTGCAAAATTCGACAAAATATATTAGAATAACTCATATAAAAAGGAGATGGAAAATAATGAAAAAAATCAAAAAAGTACTAATGTGGTTAATAGGAATAATGCTATTAATAATGTTTTCAGGAATGTTATCAAAAAATATCGTACTAGCAATAATAATGGCAATATCAGGAATTATGATAATACCACCAGTGAATACGCAAATAAATAAATTAATAACAGAAAAAATAGCCAAAGGCGATGAAGAAAAAACTAAAGGATATAAACTAATAAAAAATATAGTAGTAGTAATTTTAGTATTAATGTCATTTGGATTAGTGCCAGAAGAAGCAAACAAAACAGAGCAAAATATTTCTAACACAACGAATACAACAGTAAGCAACGAATTAAACACACTAAATACAATAACAAATGAAACAACAAATGAAATCAATCAAAATACCGTAGATAGAGCTGTTGCAAAAACAATAACAGAAGCAAATGGAACATATACTGGAGACAGAGTAGATGGCAAAAAACAAGGAAACGGAAAATTCGAATGGACAGATGGTTCTATTTATGAAGGAGAATTTTCAGAAGACAAAATAAATGGAAATGGAAAGCTAACAATTAAAGATAAAGGAACATACGAAGGAAACTTTGTAGATGGAAAAAGAAGTGGAAATGGTACATATTTATTCTCAAATGGAGATAAATATGAGGGAGAATGGAAAGATGACAAGATGGAAGGACAAGGAACATATACATTTTCTAATGGAGATACATACACGGGAAGCTTTTCAGACAATAAATTTAATGGAACAGGAACATATAAAAAAGATAACAATACATATAAAGGAACTTGGGAAAATAACGAATATAAAAGTAAAAAATAAAAATTGAAAGATAAAAGAGGAAAAATAAATGGTTAGTAATGAAAAAGAAAATAAACTGATTCCAAAGATTAGTAAAAAAATAAGCGATTTTTTATATGAAGAAGAAGGAAATATTAGTAGAGGAAAAATACTTACAGTAGGTTCATTACTTTTAGTTGCAGGAATATTATTTGCAGATGAAGTATATGGAGCGCATAGATCTCATTCGTCACATAGGTCACACTCATCACATTCATCATCATCTTATGGAGGAGGAGGACATTCAAGCCACGAAAGTCATCAAAGCCACCAGAGTCACCAAAGTGGTAGCACACATAGTAACCACAGTAGCTCTGCAACAACACATAGTAGTCATAGTAGTTCAACAACTACTACACCTTCACATAATAATACAGCAGTTACGCAAAGTGAGAGTGTAACAGTAAAAGAAACTTTACCAGATTTTCAAAAACCACAAATACCACCAAGTACACCGGAAATTAAATAGTTTTTTTGATTGGGGACGGTTCTTTTTCCGAAAAAGAACCGTCCCCAATCAGAAAAAAGAAAGGAAAATGAAATGAAATTATTTGAAATAGAAGATAACCAAGCAAAAATAAAACTAAACGTTGAAATATATCCACTAGTTGTAATTCAAAAAACGGTATCAAATTATTTAGAAAATATGTATGTCAAACTTGAAAAAGAAGACAAAAATATATTAGTGAATTTATTTCTTAAAGACAATAAAGAAAACATAAAAGAGTTAGTAGGTAATTTTTATAATGAGCTTTTGGTAGAAGCTTTAAGATATAATATTGGAGTTGAAACAAAAGAAATAAGAGAACTAATTGTAGGTAGAGCGTTATATACAACTTGTATTGAGTTAGATGAAAATAGAGAAGAAAAGATAGAAGATGATATGACATCTGAAAAGACATTTCAGAAAGAAGAATACAATTTAGAGGATATTGCGGTGATTGGTTTGATAAATACGAGGAAATTAAAGAGGAAAAATAATGTTAGTATATATTCAAAGTTTTATAGCAATTATATTAGGTATTGCATCAACAATTACAGATTTTAAAGAAAAAAAGGTTTATAATAAGTGTATAATTTGTGGGGTTCTATGCAGTATAGCAGTATATTTGGTATTTTGGAGAGAAATAGAAATTGATTATATAAAAAATTATCTTTTGAATTTTATAATAAGTGTACTGATTAACTTCTTATTTTTTTACTTTAAAATATGGGCAGCAGGAGATGCAAAGTTATTTATTGCAATAGTATTTATGATTCCTTTTGAGGTATATGAAATAAGCAGTTTAAATGTTTTTCCTGCTATAAATATTTTGATAATGATATTTTCGATAGCATTTATTTATGTAGCAATAGAAACAGTATATTTGTGGGTAAAAGATAAAGAAAAATTTAAGAAAATAAAAATATTTAATATAAAAAAAGAAAATATTTTAGAATTTATAATTCAATACTTTATGGGATATTTTTTAGTACTTTTTGTAAATAATATTACTTTTAAATATTTTACAGAATTTAGAATTTACAATACAGGACTTGCTATATTGTGCAATATGCTTATTTTACTTATAGTGTATAGATTGGTAACTAAAAAGAAACAAACATTAATTTTAATGATAACATTTCTAATATTAAATGCAATATATTATGCAATAAATGGATTTTCTATAAGCCATATAGATTTGAAAATGCTTATATTTGTGCTTGCCTTAATGGCATTTAGAAGTGTATCTGAAAAATATAACTATGAAGAAATAAAAGTAGAAGATTTAAAACCTAGAATGATATTATCTTTTGGAAGTGTAATTAAATTTTATTCATCTAGAGTAAAAGGGCTACCTAAAAACACAACAGAAACAACAGATTCAAGATTAACTTTAGATGAGGTTGAAAGTATAAAAAGATGGAGCAAAACTAAAAAAGGAGAAGGCACAATTACAATTGTAAGGCATTTACCTTTTGCACCATTTATTTTTCTTGGAGAATTATTATTTTTCATTTTAAGAGTTTATTTATAAAAACAGAAGGGGTAAAAGATGTATAATAGGCCATCAGTATTAAAGGGAAATATTAATATAAAAAATAATGATAAATGTATTATTGGTAAAATAATTAAAAATAAAAATGTTGAAACAAAAGAAAATTATATTCAAGTTTTAGATAATAAGAATTTGAATTTATATGAAAAAGGCTATTTGGGATACATATTTGAAAATAAGCCACAAAATATAGATTTAGATAAAATAAATTACTGTTCAAACATTAAAAATTATGAAACATTATTAGATTATGACGTAGTAGAAATTGTAGATAAATTTTATGTAAAAGTTTTATATAGAGATGATTCTGATGATAATGCAATTGTAGTTACCAATCAATGTAATTCAAATTGCATAATGTGTCCTGACCCAGATGGGATAAGAAAAACCAGAATTAATCCTGACATAAAAAAACTAATTCAGCAAATAAGATGCATTCCAGGTGATACTGCTCATATTACAATAACAGGTGGAGAGCCAGGAATAAGAAAAGAAGAGCTAATAAAAGTTCTTAATGAATGTAAAAATTGTTTGCCTGATACGGAGTTTTTGTTATTATCAAATGGAAGAGTATTTTCAGATTCCAAATTTGCGGATCAAGTTAAGGAAAATATTCCACCAAAAATAAGAATAGCAATTCCAGTATATGCAGACAATGAAAAGCTACATGATGAAATAACAAGAGTAGATGAAAGTTTTAAACAAGCAATTAGTGGCATATTAAATTTGATAGAAAGAAATATTGATGTAGAAATAAGAATTGTAGTTTTGAAAAAGAACTACAAATATCTTGAAAATCTTGCAAAATTCATTGCAAGAGAAATACCAGAGGTAAAAATGGTAAATATAATGGCACTAGAAATGATGGGAAATGCGTATAAAAACAGAGATGAAGTATGGATAGATTTTAAGGAAATAAAAAAATATTTATATAATGCTGTAACAATTTTGCTAAAAGCAGGAATAAGAACAAATTTATATAATTTTCCGTTATGTAATTTAGATGAAAGATTATATAGTATTTCACACAAAAGTATAACAGATTACAAAGTTAGATATAAAGAGGAATGTGAATTTTGCCAGGCTAAAGATAAATGCGGAGGATTTTTCAATTCAACAATAAATGTTGAAGACATTAAAGTTAAACCAATAAAATGATAGAGGGGATAATATGTACAAATTAAACTACTTTAATTTTAAAAATAAGCAAAATAAATATTTATTAACAAATGATGTTGGAGAATATATTTTCTTGGAAAAAGAGGATTTTGTAAAACTAATAAAAAAAGAAGAATTAGAAGATGAAGTAAAACAAAATTTGCTTGATAAAGGATTTATATATGACACAAATAAAGAGATTTTTGTTGATAATATTTCTTTAAAATTACGCAAGACAAAAGAATATTTATTAACACCAACAATATTGCATATATTTGTTGTAAGTAAAAACTGCAACTTAAATTGTATATATTGCCAAGCTGGTAATTTAAACCAAAATATAGATTACAAAATGTCAAAAGAAGTTGCTAAAAAATCTGTGGATATAGCGTTAGAATCGCCAAGCAATTATCTAACTTTTGAGTTCCAAGGGGGAGAGCCTTTAACTAATTTTGATATTATAAAATACATAGTTGAATATTCAAAAGAAAATGCTAATGGAAAATATATTGAATATAATCTTGTATCAAATTTAATACTATTAACAGATGAAATGATTGACTTTTTCGAGGAAAATAATGTTTCGATTTGTACCTCTATAGATGGAAATGAGGAGCTTCAGAATATAAATAGACCATATTCAAAAGGAAATTCTTATCAAGAAACAATAAAACAAATAAAAAAATTAAGGAAAAGAAATATAAATGTAAGTGCTATTCAAACTACAACAAAATATAGTTTATCAAGATATAAAGAAATAGTAGATGAGTACATAAACTTAGGTATTAATAGCATATTTGTAAGACCACTAACAAAACTTGGAAAAGCGGATAGTAATTGGAAAAATATAGGATATGATGCAGATGATTTTTTGAAATTTTACAGAAAAATATTAGAATATATTATTCAAAAAAATAAAGAAGGAATTTTCTTATCAGAAGGACATAGCAATATATTTTTAAGAAAAATATTGCTTAATGAACCAGTAAATTATATGGAATTACGTTCACCTTGTGGTGGAGCAATAGGACAGATGGCATATTATTATGATGGTAATATTTATACCTGTGATGAAGGAAGAATGTTATCGGAAATGGGAAATGATAGTTTTAAACTTGGAAATGTGATGAAAAATACCTATAAAGATTTAATGAAATGTGATTGTACTAAAGCTATGTGTGTGTCTTCTTGCATTGAATGTTTACCATATTGTTCAAATTGTGTGTATATGCCATATTGCGGGACTTGCCCAGTAATTAATTTGGCACAAGATAACAACATTTTTGCTAGAAAACCAAAAGAGTTTAGATGCAAGGTTTATGGAGGAATATTAGATACTTTATTTGATTATATAGAAAATGCTGGTACTGAAAAAGGAATTTTGGAGAGCTGGATAAAACAAACTGTGTAATAAAACTGTAACAAAACTGTAATAAAAAAGAAAAATAAATAATCTTGTCATAACTTGTAAACAATGTTAAAATAAAAATAAGTATGTAATAAAGAGAAGGAGGAAAACAAAAGAATGAAAAAAATAGTAACAAGTTTTATTATATTAATAATAGCAATACTTATGTACCAAACAGTATATGCTACAGAAAATAGTACAGGAGCAAGTGTAGTATTTAACTTTTCTGGAGATAGCAAAGTAACACAAGGAACCAAAACAGTAACATATACAATATCATTAGGAGACTTTGTAGGAATTCCAGAAAATTCAATGATGGGATATGAAGCAGTTCTTGAGTATGATAGTAATGTGTTTGATTCAGCTACAATAGAAGGATTAAATGATTGGACAGCACAATACACAGAATCAACAAAAAGATTGATAGGGGAAACAAGAACAAAAGGAGAAGCAAATAAAGATATTGCAAAAATAACATTAACTTTAAAAGATGATGCTCCAGCAGGAAACACAACAGTAAAATTAAATAATGTTTTACTAACTGCAAATGGCAACCAAGAATTTTCGTACACAAAAGAAGCAACCTTGCAAATAGAAGCGAAAGCTGAAGAACCAAAAAAAGATGACGAAAATAATACTACAGAAAACACAAACACAAACCAATCTGCTACACAAAATGAAAGTAAAAATCAAACAAATAGCAATACACAAAATTCAGTAGCAAACAATACTTCAAATGAATTTAAAAGCATTACAAAAAACGGTACAAGCAATAATTCAAAAGCATCATCAGTTTTACCTAAGACAGGAACAGGAAGAATTGCACTAGCTGTATTTATGATTTTAATTATAGGAATTGGTTGTTTAATAAGATACAAATCAATTCAAACAAAATAATAAAAAAGCATAAAAAATATCAAAAAAACTATTGCCTAAAAAGAGCAAAGATGATATAATGAATGCATAATAAAAAAGGGAGGATTTAATTATGAAAAAACTATTAACAATTTCAATTTTAGCAATTGCTTTAGTATTAATGGCTGTAACAGGAGTTAATGCAACAACAAACGACAATTTAGCTGAAACACTATACAATATAGGAGCTAAATATGGTATGACAAAAGCTGATAAAGTAAAAATTGAAAGATACTTAGCTGATTATCCAGTTACAGAATCAGAAGCTAATGCCATAGTTGCAAAAGCTAACGAAGCTGCAAAAGTAATGGATAATGCTGGAGTAACAGACTTCAATAAATTATCAAAAGAACAAAAAGCTGAAATAAAAACAATTGCTAATCAAGCTGCAAGTATAGTTAATGTAACATTAACATACAAATCTGGTTCTGTTGAAATATACAAAAACGGAAAATTAATTGAAACAGTTACTAATAACAATGGAAAACTTGCTTACACAGGAAATAATAATTTAGGTTTAGTTGTTTCTTCAATAGCAGTTATAGCCCTAGCTTCAGTAGCAGTTGCTAGAAAGAAATTAGCTAATGCATAATTTAGTAAGAAATGCAATAAAAGCAACTATTATAGAATTAATAGTTGCTTTATTTATTACTGCAATTTTGATAGGTTTGGGTTATTTTCTATTTGGGGCTAAAATAGAAGAATATATGTCATTAATAAGCAAAGTATCAATTGGAGTAAGCAATGGAACCGATGAAGTTGAAACAATAATAGGGGAAAATAACAAATTAAAAAATTATCCTGAATATGGTGCAAAATATGCAACTATAAAAATACCAAAAATAGATGTAGATCTTCCTGTTTATTATGGAGATAGTTTAGACATATTAAAAAAAGGAGTAGGACATTCAAGTGGAAGCTATTTTCCAGGAGAAGGTGGCTCAATAATATATATGGGTCATAATTCTAAAAAAATGTTTAGAAGATTCTCTGAATTACAAAAAGGAAACGAAATAGAAGTTACAACTACGTATGGAAATTTCAAATATAAAATATATGATATGCAATTAATAAACGAAACAGATGTAGATAAACTTCCAATTCAAAAAGATAAAGAAATTTTAATGGTATACACGTGTTATCCGTTTAACAATATAGGTTATGCAACACAAAGATATGTAGTATATGCAGAATTAGAAAGTTAGGAGGGAAAGAAAAGTGGCAAAAAAAATAATACAATACATAGTAGCTACAATATTAGCTTTAGCAATACTTGGGTTAATTATAATTAATATACTTTCTTCTTCTATATTAAGCAAAGAATATATTTTAGGAAAATTACAAAATCAAAATTATTACGAGAAAATATATCAAGAAACAGAATCTAATTTTGAGAATTATATACATCAATCAGGTCTTGACGAAGATGTGTTAAAAGATATAGTTACAAAGGAAAAAATAGAAAAAGATACCAGAATAATTTTGAATAATATATATAATGGTATGGATGAAAAAATAGATACAAAAGAAATTAAGGAAAAATTAACTGAAAATATCAATAATTCTTTAAATGGCAAGATTTCGAGTTCAGAGCAAAAAGCAATAAATACATTTGTTGATACAATTTGCAAAGAATATGAAACAACAATTTCACATACCAATTACGAAAAAAAGATAAATGAAGCATTAAATAAAATAAATAAATATATTGATTTAGCTAAAAAAGCAATGATGGTAATTATAGGAGTTACAGGTGTTATTTTAGTTTTATTATCAATAAGAAGAATTTATAGAATTACATCAAAAATAGGTGTTGCATTTGTAATTGATGGACTAATTTTAATATTAGGTGAAAAATATGTAAGTTCAAATATTAAAGTAGACACAATAATGTTGCTAAATAATGGAATATCAGATGTATTACAAAGTATATTAAATGAAATATTAGGAAACATATTAAAAACTGGAAGTATATTATTAGCTTTGGGAATTGTATTAATAATAGTTTATGCATTAATAAAAAGTATTCGCAAAATAAAACGAGAAAAAGACCAATATACACCAGAAAATTAGTTAGGGGAGAAATTTAATGGAGGAATTAGATTTAAAAGAATTATTAAGCTTATTTTGGAGCAAAATTTTTCAAATAATAGTAATAGTATTAATAACTACAGGTGTTGGAATAATTTACACTTATGGATTTACGACACCAAAATATAGTTCTTCAACAACTTTAGTTCTTACAGGTTCAGAAAAAACAGCAGGAACAGATAGTGCAAATTCAATAACAACAACAGATGTAACATTAAACTCGAAATTAGTTTCAACATATAGTGAACTTGTAAAAAGTAGTAAAGTATTAAGACAAGTTATATCAAATTTAGGTATTGATGTAAATGAAGAAGAATTAAGAAAAAATGTGTCTGTAAAATCTGTAGAAGATACAGAGGTAATAAAAATAACTGTAACAAACGAAAATGCAGCTTATTCAGCAAAAATAGCAAATGAAATAGCAAAGATATTTTCAAATATGGTTTCAGAAATATACAACATAAATAATATTTATATAGTTGATGATGCAGAAGTTTCAGATACACCATCAAACATACATCATAGTAAAGATGTAGTAATATTTGGATTCTTAGGAATAGTAATAGCAGTTATGTATGTATTAATAGCAAATATGTTAGATACAACAATAAAAACACCAGAAGATATAGAAAAAGGAGTAGGTTTACCTGTACTTGTAACTATTCCATATATAGAAAACTTTGGAGTTGAAAAAGGAGGTAAAAGAAAATGAAAAAAGAAGTAATAGCACATAAAAATCCGAAATCTCCTATTTCAGAAGTTTTTAGAACATTAAGAACTAATATCCAATTTATGAATGTAAGCAAAAAAATGAAAACTTTATTGGTAACATCAACCTTTCCAAGTGAGGGTAAAAGCTGGGTTGCATCAAACCTAGCAGTTACATTTGCTCAAGCTGGAAAAAAGGTTGTATTAATAGATGCAGATATGAGAAAAGGAAGGCAATATGCAATATTTGGATTATCTCCAAAACCAGGTCTTTCAAACTTTTTATCACAAGTTGAAATTGATAAAAATGGTAGATTATCTGAAGATGTAAGAAATTACATTCAAGCAACAGAAGTTGAAAATTTATTTGTAATAACAGCTGGAAATGTACCACCAAACCCATCTGAACTTTTAGTGTCTGCCCAAATGATAGGTTTATTAGATGCATTAAAAAGTTCGTGTGATATGATAATAATAGATGGAACACCAAGTGAGTTAGTTACAGACTCTGTAATATTATCAAGAATTGCAGATTCTACAGTAATAGTAACAGCACATAAAATAACCAAAAAAGATGCTTTAGAAAGAGTTGTTAAAAACATACAAAATGTTGGCGGAAAAATAGCAGGGGTTGTAATAAATAAAGTTCCTATATCTGCAAAACGCTATGGAGAAAAATATTATTACTATGGTGAAGATAAGATTTTATCTGGAAAGTCAAAAAGAGAAGCAAATATTTCTAAGAAACAATCTTCAATTGGAAACTTTTCATTTGAAAATAAAAAGCAAGTCCAAGACACATATAATGAAGAACAAGAAGAAATGGAAAACAGAGATTTTTTAAGAGAAGATGATGATCCTATTTTTACACCAAAAGAGCAAAATACAGTAACACCTGAACAAGAAGATGTACCTTTAGATAAAACAAATGATATTTTAAAACAAATTAACGAATATTTAGATAATGAAAAGAAGAAACTATAAAGCTTAAAAAGGAGAAAGATGAAAATGATAGATTTTCATTCACATATACTTCCAAATGTTGATGACGGTTCTAAAAGTGTTGAAGAAACTTTCGAATTACTAGAAGAGGCAAGAAATGCAGGATTTGAGGGGGTTATCTCAACCTCACATTATATGGAAGAATATTATGAAGTTGGTGTTGCTGAAAGAAAAGTATGGATTAATGCACTAGCTGAAAATTTATATAAAAAAAATATAGACTTAAAATTGTATCTTGGAAATGAGATATATTTTACAGAAAATCTTATAAATTTATTGGAAACTGGAAAAGCAACAAGTATAAATAATTCTAATTATGTATTATTTGAATTTCCTCTAAATTCTAAGCCGATGAATATGTATGATATTATATATGATATGCTAGAATATAAACTAATACCAGTTTTGGCACATCCAGAAAGATATAGTTTTGTGCAAAAAGAGCCAGAAATAGTATATGATTTAATACAAAAAGGAGTGCTTATGCAATCAAACTATGGAAGTATACTTGGAAGATATGGGGAAAAAGCAGAATTAATTAGCAGAAAATTATTAGAAAATAATATGGTTCATTTTTTAGGAAGTGATGTACATAAACCTAACACTATTTATCCTAGAATTGGTGAGGCTTTAGATATAATTAAGGAGATTGTAGGAAGTGAAAAATTAGAAGAACTTACAACAATTAATCCTAAATTAGTATTAGAAAATAGAAGAATTGATATTGATGAACCAAGAGAATTTAAGTTATCTTTGAAGGAAAAGATGATTGTTAATTTGAAAAAATAAAATAATAAAAAAGGAAGGATGAAAAATATGTATTTATCCTTTCTTTTTTTGCGTAAATGCTTGAATATTGGGGTATAAATGTGATAGAATGTGCAAAGAAAAAAAGGAGAAAAGAAAAGTGAAAAAATACATTAAAAATATATTAACTGACAATGTTTTGTGGATTTTTACAGCTATTACATTAATATTTTTTGGAACACTGTACAAAATGGAGTTTGCAGTAGATACTTATGCAACCTTGTCATTTACAATGAAAGAATTTATAAATCAATTTGCCTCATCTGGAAGATTCTTGTTAGTATTTGTTGGAATAATATTTAAAATATTAAATTTTAATAATAAAACAATTTATATTTTATCATATTTAATGGCAATAATGTGTATGGTAATTAGTTTATACAAATTATACAGCATAATAAAAGAAGATATTGGGTCAAAATTTTTAAAAATATTAATACCAATATTGATTGTATTAAATGCTTTTTCACTAGAATTATTTTTATTCATAGAAAAAGGAATAATGTTATTTGGTGTAACTATGTGCATATTTGCAGTAGGTGAAATAAAAAAATGGTTAGAAAGCAAAAATAAAAAATACTTAATTTTATCAGGAATTTTTATGCTACTTGCAAATTTTTCATACCAAGGCGTAGTAGGAATATTTGTTGCAATATCTATTATATACATATTAAAATATTCTAAAAATATAAAAGAATTTGTAATTAATAATATATGTGTTGCTCTAAGTTATGGAATACCTGCTATTATAGATTATTTATTAATAAAAATATGTTATATATCTAGTAGAATAAATGGAGAAATTATATTATCAGAGTCACTAAAAAAAATATATAAAAGTTCGAAAGATATGATATTAAATACTTATCTTATGTTGCCAAAGTATTTATTTGCTATACTAATTGTAGCAATATGTTTTATAATTATATATGAAATTTTATCAAAAAAAGAGAACACAAAAGGTAAAGTAATAGAAATACTAAAAATTCCATATATAATTGGTGCTGTTTTATTTGCAAGTATAGCACCACAAATTATGCAAAATACAGAATCAATTTGGTTTGTTGCAAGAAGTACATATTCGTATGCCTCACTTTTTGGAATACTAGTACTATATTTATTTATGAATTTCAAAAATATAAAAAATAAAAATTTTGTGATAATTTTAAGTTTAGTATTATTTATAGTACAATTTGGAAGATTTAATGAAATAGAAACTTCAAGATATAAAACAAACGAAATGGATTATGAAATTACAAACAAAATAGTTTCAAAAATACAAGAATATGAAAATCAAACAGGAAATAAAATAACAAATATAGCATTATATGAAGATAAATCAATGTCTTATGCATATAACGGAGTATTTACAACAGGAGATACAAATATTAAAGCTTATGCAAAAGACTGGTGTATAATTTACATTTTAAAATATTACGCTGGAATGGACTTAATAGAAACAAACCAAGACTCGGAAATTGTAGAAAAATTTAATAACCAAGATTGGAAGGTTTTTGATGATAATCAGTTAATATTTAGTGGAAATACAATGCATTTGTGTAAATATTAAAAAATAGTAAGGGAGGAAGAATTAATCATTGAAGATTAATTTGATATAATATGTTAGATAAATTAGCAAAAAATATAGTAGTATTTTTTTCAACAGTTATACTTTTAACATGCACAATTATTAGTATGTTTTTTATTGCAACAGTTAAAAATTTTGACGAAAATGTAATGATAAAATTAACAACATCAGTAGGACTAATATGTTACTTAGCAATAGATTTTATAATAGTGTTAGGGATAAAAAAATTAGAAGATAAAGTAAAAATATCTAAGAAAATAAAGAAAGCAGTACTGATTATAGCAATATGTATTTATGCTGGAGTTTCTGTATATTGGGTAAAAGCATCTAATATACCACCTGTAGACGATTCTAAGAGTGTAAATAATTTAGCAATAAGCTTTGTTAACCGGAGATATTGATGCAATAAAAAGTAGTGGATATATTGAAAAATATCCATATCAAATGGGAATGGTATGGGTAGTAGGAAATTTATATAAAATTTTTAGAACTACAAATTATAAACTAATTCAATATATAAATATTATAGCAAATATAATAACATTTATAGTTATGTATTTAATTTTAAAGAATTTAGGCAAAAAATATAAAGTAAATGAAACAATATACTGGATAATGTGTCTTACATTTATACCATTAATTTTGCTTACTACATACGTATATGGAGATTATATTGGACTTGCATTATGTATTAGTGGAGTTTATTTTATAATGAAATACAAGGAAAGTAACAAGATAGCTTATTTTATTATATCAGCAGTTACAATGGCATTAGCATATATTACTAAAACAAATTATTTAATAATAATACTTGCAATATTAATTTATTTAGCAATGTATTTAATACAAGATATCTATAAAAAAAGAAAACGAAAAATTATAAATAACATAGTTTGTATTATAGTATTTATGCTAATTACACTAATACCATTTAATTGCATAAAAAATCATTATGCAAACAAATATGAATGCAGAAAAGAACATTCAATTCCAACAAGTGTATGGATATATATAGGGATGACAGAAAGCTCTAGAGCTAATGGTTGGTATGGAGAGTCTGCATTAGAATCGTGGAAAGATACACCTTTAGCACATAAAACATATCCACAGAAAGTAAAACAAAGAGTAAAAGAATTAATAACACATCCAATATATATGGGAAAATTTTATTTTATGAAAACTGTTTCAGGATGGGCTGATCCATATTTCCAAAGTATTTGGTATAATGTTGGAGTACAAGATAAAGATGAAATAATGAGTAACATAATGAAAAGCAAAAAATATAAGCTAATAGAAATATACCAAAAGGCATTAACAATTTTAATATATGGAGGAGCATTAATTGCTATAATAAAAAATAGAAAAAATATTAATAATGAATTAATTTTATTATTTACAATATTTATAGGAGGAATGTTATTCCACACATTATGGGAAATGAAGTCAAGGTATACACTTCCATATGTAATAATGCTTATACCAATATCTGCAATTGGAATACAAAATATTGAAGATAAATTAAAAACTTATAAAATAAAAAGATTAAATAAACAAAATTAAATAAAAAGAGAGGATTTTAATATGAATAAGAAAATATCAATAATAATTCCAACATATAATGAACAAGAATCACTACCATTTTTACACGAAAAATTAAATGAGATTATGGGACAAATGCCAAAATACGATTTTGAAATATTGTTTGTAAATGATGGAAGTAAAGACAAATCATTAGAAATTATAAAAAAATTTAGAGAAGAAGATGGAAGATATAATTATATTGATTTTTCAAGAAATTTTGGACAAGAAATAGCAATGGCAGCAGGACTTGATTATGTAACAGGAGATTGTGCTATATTTATGGATGCAGACTTGCAAGATCCACCAGAATTAATACCAGAACTTGTAAAACATTGGGAAGAAGGATATGATGACGTTTATGCAAGAAGAAGAAAAAGAACTGGTGAAGGTTTTGTAAAGAAATTTACTTCAAAAATGTATTACAAGGTATTGCAAAAAATGACAAATGTAGAGATTCAAAAAGATACAGGAAATTATAGGTTAATAGATAGAAGATGTATAAATGCTTTAAAGGAAATGACAGAATCTGAAAGATGTTTAAAAAGTATGTTTAGTTGGATTGGCTATAATAAAAAAGAAGTTTTATTTGATAGACCTCCAAGAGTTGCTGGAAAAACAAAATGGAATTATATAAAATTAATGGATTTAGCAATAAATGGGATAACATCTTTTACAACATCACCACTTAGACTTGCAATTTGGGTTGCTATTCCAACATTTATGATGCTTATTATATATGCAGGATATGTAATAGCTAAGTGTTTTGTAACACATACAATGGTACAGGCTTTTCAAGCTATAATATTACTTATTTTATTTTTCTCTGGAATTCAAATTCTTCTTTTTGGTATAGTAGGTGAATATCTAGGAAGAATATTTAAGGAAACTAAAAATAGACCATTATATTTTGTAAATGAACATAATGGAAAAAAAGAAATGAATGAAAATAAATAAATCCACACTATTAAGAAAGGTAAAGAAAATATGAAAAAGGCAGAAGTGCAAATGATAGAAAAAAAGAAAAATAACAAAAATCAGATGTATACATTTTTTGTTATGTTAATGTTTGCTGTAATAATATGTTCAAATTTCTTTAGAATGCATTTTTCACAAGATACATATTGTATAAATGTAGACTATGGATATGATAGATATATAAAGCATTTTCTTTCAATAGGTAGAATTTTAGGGGCAGTGCAAATGTTTATTACAAAAAAACTAAATATACCATTTGAAACTATGGTTATAGGAAGTTCTGTATCAGCAACTATATTATTAACACTATCTTGGTTTATGCTTTATAGTTATACTATAAAAATTGCTAAAATAGGAGAAAACAAAAAGAAACAATTATTAATAGCTGGAATTACATTTAGCATAATATTTAATTTTTGTACATTTGAAACATTAGTATTTGCAGAAGCAATAGTACTTGCATTTTCAATATTATGTGCTACACTTGCATCTTGTATATATACATCTAATCTTAAGAGAAAAAACATATATACAGCAATATTAATTTTTCTAACAATCCTTGCATACCAAACAAGTACATCATTATTTTTAATTATTACCTTGGTATTTATAGCATTTAAAAATAAGGGAAACATAAAAGAAATATTAAAAAAATCAATATATGTAGGATTGATTTATGGAGTTTCAATGATTTGGGGACTACTTATAACAAAATTTTTGGGAAACTACCTTAATTGGGTTGAAAGAGAAACAACCTTGTTATCAATAAAAGAAATGATACAAACAATATTTAAGTATTTGGATTTTATTGTAATAAAAAACTTCTATATAGAACCAAAGGGATGGAATTTTATTGTTATTATATTTTTAACAATTATATTTATAGCTCAAGTTATAAAAAGCAAAGAATATTTTCATATTTTAGAATACATTGTTTTAGTGGCTTTATGTTGTATAATACCAATATTACCATTAATGGCAATTCCAATAAAAGATCAATATATGGAAACTAGAATGGCAATGGTTTTTGGGGCATTAGTAGGAACATTATTGCTATACCTAATATTAGTGATGAAAGTAGATGAAACTAAAGTAATAAAAGATATAATAAGTATTATTACAATTACATTATTTGTAATAAATTCTATATATTTTATTAGAAGTTCATCAGAAAATATAGCAACAGGTTATATAGACAGAAATATTGCAAAATCTATAATATATAATATAGAAAAATACGAAAAAGAAAATGATATTAAATTAAAAAAGATTGTGGTTGGATATGATACTAATCCAATATATTATTATGAAGGTCAAATAATGTTAAGAAGTACTAATGGAAGAGGTTTAGCTACTAATTTTACTGTTGCACCATTAATTGAATATTATTGTGGAGAAAAATATGATTGGTATGTTTCACAAGAAGAAATAGATGAAAGATTTTTAGAAAAAAATTGGGATGCATATAGTGAAGAACAGCTAGTTTTTGAGGGAGATACATTATATTTATGTGTTTATTAAAAATTAATAATAAACCTAAAAACCTTAAAAGGGGATGAATAATGATGAAAAATGAGAAAATTGCACTTATTATTATTGGAAATAACAATATAGAAAAATGCATAGAAAATATAAGAAAACAAAGCTATATAAATGATATTGAGATAATAGTGTTATATAACGAAAATAATGAAGAACAAATTGAAAATATAAGGCCTAAATATGAAAAAATACAATTTCTATCTTATAAACAAAATATGTTTAAGGCTATTAAACAAAATGAAAATCTTATAAAAGGAAAATATGTATCTATATTAAATAGTGAAGATGATATAACAATAGATTTTTATAGAACGATGGCATTTAAAGCTGTAAAAAATAATGCTGATATGGTTATAAGTAATGCTATATTAAAATATAAAGATGGCGGAAAAGCATATTTAAACTTAAGTGAAGCATCATTAAAAGAATTAAATGGCAAAGAAAATTTAAAAGAATACTTAAATTTATCAACTGTCTCATTTTTATGGAATATTTTTGGAAATAAAATATTCACAAAAGAATTATTCATTTATACAGTAGATAGTGTATGTGAAAAAGAAGAAAATGTGCAAAATTTTTACTTTTTTACAGTAATGCTTTATTATAGCAAAAAAGTAAATATTGTCAAAAACGAAGTATTATTTTACTCTTTTGAGGAAAAAAATTTTGAATCTGCAAGAAGTATTTTAAGCAATAAAGAAATAAAAGAAGAAAATTTATACGAAAATACAAAGAAAAATTTTGAATATATTGACGAATTTTTTAAAAATAATAATATAGATAGCAAAATAGAAAATTTAAAGGAAATATATTTAAAGAAAGATACTAATTTGAAAAAAGATATTTTGTTAAAAAACAAAACAGCTTGGAATGATAACCTAGAAAAGTTAAAAAAAGAAATAATATCTGATAATACTCAAATAGTAAGTTTTGATATTTTTGATACCTTAATATTAAGACCATTTTGGAATCCTATAGATTTATTCTCATTTATAGATGAGTATTTTAAAGATATTACAAAAATGAAAACAGGGATGGATTTCTCAAAATTAAGAGTCGAGGCAGAAAAAGTAGCGAGAAAAAGGTATTGTACCAAAAAAGAAATACAAGATATAACACTTGATGAAATTTATGAAGAATTAAGAAATGAAACAAAACTAGATGAAAAAATTATAGAATTATTAAAGATAAAAGAACAAGAATTAGAGATTAAGTATTGCACAAAAAGAAATGTTGCTATGGAAATATATGAGCTAGCAAAATACTTAAATAAAGAAGTAATTTGTACCTCAGATATGTATTTGCCAATTGAAACCATAAGGAAAATAATAGAAAAAAATGGATATATAATTGAAAAAATATATTTATCTTCACAAATAAAACTTACAAAGTTTACAGGAGATTTATATAAATATGTATTAAAAGACTTAAATGTACAACCTGAAAAAATAGTGCATGTGGGAGATAATTATTATTCAGATTATGAACAGGCAAAAAAACAAGAAATAAATGCGATGTTCTTACCAAAAACAATAGATGTATTTTGTAATGAAAATATAACAAATGCTTTATCTCAGTTGTATAGGAAAAATATGTCTGTATGGGAAAGCAATTCAAATGGATTAAATTTTATGGGTATACGTTCAATGCTTGCAATGGTTGCAAATAAATATTTTGACAACCCATATAGAACTTTTAATAATGAAACAGACTTTAATTGTGACCCAAATTTGATTGGATATTATGCATTAGGAATGCATTTATATGGAATTACAGATTGGCTTATAAAAGACTCTATTAAAGAAAATTATGATAGAATTGTATTTATGGCAAGAGATGGATATTGGGTAATGAAAGCCTACGAAATAATAAAAAACAGCTATCCAAAGGCACCAGAAGAATTTTACTTATATATATCAAGACGTGCTACAATACCAATAACATTAAATAATAGGCTGGATTTTTTCAAATTATCAGAATTAATAGATATATATAAATATACCCCTATTACAATATTAAAATATATAAAAAATATTTTGCATAATACAGAAAAAATAAATGAAGAATGCGAAAAGATAGGACTTAATGTAAACCAAAAGTTTGAAAGCAAAAGTGAATTTAACAATTATATGAACTTAATAATAGAAAAATTTTATGATGAAAATAAACATAAAACAATAGTTGAAAATTTAAAGAAATATTTCTTAAATGCATTTGATAAAAAATCGTGTGCATTTGATATAGGATATAGTGCAAAACCAGAGTTATATTTATCTGAAATATGTGGTAAGCCTATAGACACATATTTCATAAACATTAGCAATGAAGAAGCATTAAAAAATGCAAAGATTGGAAAATTCAGATTAAAAACATACTTTGATTACAGACCTACAATTACAGGTGTAGTTAGAGAATCTTTAATGTCAACAGCAGATGCTTCTTGTATAGGTTATGACTTTGATAGTAGTGGAAATGTTATTCCAATATTTGATGAAAAAGAAGAAAACTATCAAAAAAGGTTTATCTTTGACGCAATGCAAAAAAAAGCAATGGAATTTATTGAGGATATAACTAAAACTTTTAAAGATGATATAGAAAAAATGTATTATCAAAAATATTATATTTCACTAGCTCACGAAATGTATGTAAATTCAGCTAAAAAAATTGACCAAGATGTTTTCTATGGAATAGATTTTGAAGATGCAGTAGGTCTTGGAGAAAATATTACAGCAATAAATGAGTGGAACTCTGAATTAGAAAAAAATAATCAAAAAAGAACTACAGAATTGTTTGATACTGATTGTGCAAAGAACATAAAAGAAAGATATTTGAAGCTAGAAAAAAAGAATATAGAATTAGAAAATCAGAATGCGATTTTTAAAGAAGAACAAGAAAAAATGACAAAAGAAAAAGTCCAATGTCAAAATGAAATAAATATGCAAAAACAACAAATAAGAGACTATGAGGAAAAATATGAAGCAAAAAATAATGAACTTGAAAAAGTTTATAATAGTAAGAGATGGCAATTAATGGAAAAGATAGATAATATTTTAAAAAGAAAAAAATAGTTTTTCTAAGCTTGACAAGTAGACAAATAAAATATAAGATGTGTGGCAAATAGGAAAGGAGCATAAAATGAAGCAAGAACAGAAGAAATTATCCATAATTGTACCTGTATATAACGCTGAACAATATATGGAGAAATGTTTAAACAGATTATTAGAACAATCATATTCAAATATAGAAATAATAATTGTAAATGATTGCTCACAGGGAAACTGTGAAGAAATAGCAAATAAATATAAAGAAATAGACAAAAGAGTAAAATATATAAAACACGAAAAAAATAGAGGATTATTTCAAGCAAGAATAACAGGAGCAAGTATTGCAACAGGAGAATATATTGCATTTTTAGATAGTGATGACTATGTATCAATAGATTATTATAGAACCCTAATGCAAAACATTGAAGAAAATAATGCCGATATTGCAATGGGAAATATGGTATTAGAATATGATGATGGAAGAAAAGAAATATATAACCTTTTTGACGCAAAACATCTTAATTTAGCAGGAGAAGATTGTTTAGATGAATATTTTGAACAAGAAGGACTTTCATTTGATTGGCATATAATATGGAATAAAATATATAAAATGGAAATATGGAAAAAAGCCTTAAAACATTATAAAAAAATTACAACACATTTATTAATGACAGAAGACTTTGCTTTTTCAACAGTGCTATTTTATTATGCAAAAAGACTTACAATGGCACAAAATGATTGTATATTTTACTGTAAACATGAAACAACATCAACCTCTGTAGATGATTTAAAAATTGGAAAGTTTAATAAAAATATAACAGATCTTACAACATCATTTAATTTCATAGAAAACTTTTTAAAAGAAGAAAAAATATACAATAAATATAAAGGTAAATTTGAAAAGTGGAAATGTTTATATGCAAACCAACAAAAATCGTATGTAAAAAGATCAAAAATGTCAGATGAGGAAAAAGAAGAAGCTAATAATAAAATTGAAAAATTCTATCCAAATGCAGAAAAAATAAATAATTCTGAGTATTTTTATAGTATAGTTACTAATTGGGACGATGGATTAGAAAAAATAAAATTAGCAATATATGACAAAAACATAAAATATGTAAGCTTTGATATATTTGATACACTAATAAAAAGACCTTTCTATGAACCAAAAGATTTATTTATATTACTAAATAAATACTTTAGAGAATATACAAATGGTGTATCAGGTATGGACTTTTCTAAAATAAGGGTATATTGCGAAAATTTAGCAAGAGAGCAAATAGAAAGTGAAGAATGCCAAGATGTAACACTTGACGAGATATATAAAACAATTGAAAAACAATATGGTATAGAAAAAGATGTTATAGAAAAATTAAAAAACAAAGAAATAGAATATGAAATTAGATTTTGCGATAGAAGAAATACAGGGTATGAATTATATTTGTTAGCATTAGCAATGGGCAAAAAAGTAATATTTACATCTGATATGTATTTAAGTAAAGAAGTAATACAAAAAATATTAGAAAAAAATGGATATATAGATAATGAAAAATTATATTTATCATCAGAAATAAAACTTTCAAAAGGAAGAGGAGACTTATTTAAGTATGTTTTAAATAACTTACAAATAAATCCTGAAGAAATGATACATATAGGGGATAATTATTGGTCAGATGTAACAAAACCAAAAGAATTAGGAATAAATGCAATGCATCTTCCAAAAGCAATAGATGTAGCATTTAATGAAGAAAAGGTAAATTGCTTATCTAAAATGTTTGTACAAAGTATGCCATTTTGGAGAGATAATGTTGCATCTATGGAGTTTGTTGGAATTAGAACAATGCTTGCTATGGCAATGAACAAATATTTTGATAATCCATATAGGTCTTTTAATAAATCTTCAGACTTTAATGCAGACCCTTATTTAATAGGTTATTATGTACTTGGAATGTACACATTTGCAATATCAAAATGGTTATTAGATAAAACAGCAAATAAGGGCTATAAGAATATGGTATTTATGGCAAGAGACGGATATTTACCAATGGAAGCATATAAAATAATGAAAAAATTCTATAAAGATGCACCAGAAGAAAAATATTTGTATGTGTCTAGAAAAGCATTAGTGCCAATAACTATAATAAATAAACTTGATTTTTACAAATTACCAGAATGTATAAATGTAACAAATCATACACCTATTGAAATTTTACAATACCTAAAAGATTGTTTAAAAGAAAATGTAGATATATATGAGGTTTTTAGTAAAAATAATATAGATCCAGATAAAAAGCTTGAAAATATAATGAATTTCAACAAATTTATCAAAGTAGTAATTGATAATTTATATGATGAACCAAAACATCTAAAAAATCTTAATATATTGAGAAAATATTTTGAAACATATTATGAGGAAAGTTCTGCAACATTTGATGTAGGATATAGTGCAAGACCAGAACTATTTTTATCAACATTATGTCAAAAGCCAATAGATACATTCTTTTTGAATATAAATAAAGATGAAGCATATAGACACAGTGATATGGCAGGATTTAAAGTAGAAACATTTTTCTCTGGTAAACCATCTGCTACAGGATTTACTTATGAAGCAATGTTATCTGCATTAGCACCATCATGTATAGGATATGATATAAACGGAAATGAAGTTAAACCAGTCTTTGAAAAATATAATAAAACATATCAGGAAGAATTTATAATTAGTATTATGCAAAATTCAGCAATTGAATTTGTAAATGACGTTGTAAATACTTTTGGAGAAGAAATAAATGAATTATATTATGAAAAATATTATATATCATTACCTGTTATGGCATATATAAATTCTGCAAAAGATGTAGATAAATCTATATTTGATGCTATTTATTTTGAAGATGATGTACGTATAAAAGAGCCTGTAAAAATGACTACAGAATGGAATAATGAATTATGGAATAAAAATCAACGTACAATGGGTGAATTAATAAGTAGAGGCGTAATAGTAAATAACAATGTAGAAAATTATGGATATTTAGATTATAATAAAAATCCTGATTTAGAGCATCATAGTAAACCAGTAAGATTTATATATTATATGTTATATGATAGACCAACATTTAAAAGAAGAATGAAAGAATCATTTAAGTCACATAAAATATTATTTGGTATAGGAAAAATAATATATAAAATGTGTGCAAAAATAAAGAATATAATATATAATATAATTCGAATGGGAAAAGGAGGAAAAAAAAAGTGAAAGAAAAAGACGGAGAAGAATATGCAATAGAAGTACAAGATGTATACAAGACATTTAATGTGTATTTAGACAAAGCCAATAGTTTGAAAGAAAAAATGCTATTTTGGAAGAGAAATAAAAAAGAAGTAAGAGAAGTATTAAAAGGAATAAATTTGAATATAAAAAAAGGTGAAGCAGTTGCTTTAATTGGGGTAAATGGAAGCGGAAAATCAACATTATTAAAATTAATGACAAAGATAATTTATCCAAATAAGGGACAAATTAAAACAAACGGAAAATTAACATCATTACTAGAATTAGGAGCAGGTTTCCATCCAGACTTTTCAGGTAGGGAAAATATATATTTTAATGCTTCGATATTTGGATTAACCAAAAAACAAATAGATGATAGATTACAACAAATAATTGACTTTTCTGAATTAAAAGATTATATAGACAATCCTGTTAGAACATATTCTTCAGGAATGTATATGAGACTTGCTTTTGCTGTTGCAATAAATGTAGATGCAGATATTTTATTAGTAGATGAAATTTTATCTGTTGGAGACCAACATTTCCAAGAAAAATGCATAAATAAAATGAAAGAACTAAAAAAAGAAGGAAAAACAATGGTTTTCGTAACACACGGTTTAGAGTCTGCAAAAGAATTATGTGATAGAGCTGTATGGATTAACAAAGGTGTTATAAGACTTGATGGAAAAACAGATGAAGTAATAGAAAAATATATAGAAGAAACGGCATAAGAAAGGAGAAACAGATGAAATTTTTTAAAGCATTATATGATTATAGAGAATTATTAAAAACAAGTATAAGTAAAGATGTAAGAGGAAAATATAAAAATTCAGTATTAGGAATATTATGGTCATTTTTAAACCCATTATTACAAATTGCAGTATATGCATTAGTGTTTCCATTAATTATGAGAAATAGTATACCAAATTATACAGTGTTTATATGTTGTGGACTAATACCTTGGACTTTTTGTACATCGGCAATTAACAGAACCTCATTTACGATGGTAGAAAATGGAAATATTATAAAAAAGGTATTTTTTCCAAGAGAAATACTGCCATTATCTGTAGTAACTAGTGAAGCTATAAACTTTATAATTTCAACACTTATAATTTTAGCATTTGTTATTGCCTATGGTATGGGAATTAGTAAATTTATAATTTTCTATCCATTGATATTATTAGTACAATATATACTTTTAATTGGAATTTCTTTTATAGTATCAAGTGTTACAGTATATTTTAGAGATTTACAACATTTTATAGGAATTGCTTTACAATTACTATTTTATGCAACACCAATAGTATATATACCAGATGCAATACCATTAGAATTCCAATGGATAATAAAGTATAATCCTATGACTTACATAATAAATGCTTACAGAGATATTTTTTACTATCAACAAATGCCAAGTTTAATGTCTTTGGCAGGAATACTAATATTAGGAATAGCAATATGTTTGGTTGGATATTTTATATTTAACAAATTACAAAGAAGATTTGCAGAAGAACTTTAAAATTAGGAGAATAATAAATGAAAGAATTTAATTTTAAGTTAGAGCCAGGAAGAAAATTATATAATAACAGAGAGTATGTGGAGACTTTTCCACTTATCTCTGTTATTGTGCCTTTTTATAATAGCGAAAAATTTATTGAACAAACAATAAAATCAATATTAAATCAAACCTTTCCAAGTTATGAAATTTTAATAATTGATGATGGTTCAACAAATAAAATGGCATTAGAAAAATTAGAACAAATAAAAGAATTAGACAAAAGAATAAAAGTATTTCATAAACAAAATGAAGGACTTGCAACCACAAGAGATTATGGAGCAAGCAAGTCAAATGAGCATGCTAGATATCTTATGTTTATTGATGATGATGATTTAATAGAACCAACATTTTTAGAATGTGGATTTTGGACCTTAGAAACTAATAAAGATGCAGCTTGGGCATATTCTGATTCATTGGGATTTGGTTCTATAGAATATACTTGGAATAAGTATTTTAGTTCTGAAAAAATGAAAAAAGAAAATGATTTGATTTCTGCAGCATTAGTTAGAAAGACAGATTTCTTTTTAGTAAATGGATATAACCTAAAAGAAAAAGCCGTAAATGAAGATTGGAATTTTTGGCTAAAATTATTGAGTAAGGAAAAATTTCCTGTACATATAAGTTTTTATGGAGAATGGTATAGAAGAAAAGAAAATGGAGAATTGCAAAGGTCAAGAGAAAATAAAGAAAGAAGTTTAGAAATAATAAATAATACAGCAAAAGGTGTAACAAAAGAAATAAAAGCAAAGCAATATCCATATTACAATTATAATTATGAACTTATAGAAGATAATTTAAAAAATATAGAAATACCTAAAAGAATAAATAAAAAAGATACAATAAACATTCTATTTATAATTCCTTGGATGGTTACAGGTGGAGCTGATTTATTTAATTTAAGTTTAGTTAAAGGATTAAATAAAGAAAGATATGAAATAACAATATTATCTACAGAGCCAAATGAAAATGTATTAAGACAAGAGTTTGAAAACAATGAAAATGTAAGAGTATATGATTTAACATCATTTTTAGATAAAAGATATTGGGTAGCTTTTGTAAATTATATTATCCAAAAGGAAAATATAAATTTAATCTTTAATTCTAATAGTAAAACAGGTTATTCTATGTTACCATATATAAAATCAACGTATCCGGAAATACCAATTCTTGACTATGTACACATGGAAGAGTGGTATAATAGAAATGGTGGATATTCTAGATATTCTTCAATGTATAATTCTATAATAGATAAAACGATGGTATGTAATGGAAATAGTAAAAAAATTCTAGAAGAACATTTTAAAAGAAATTCAGATGAAGTTCAAACAGTATATATAGGTGTTGATGAAGAAAAGTTTAATCCTGATAAATATAACAAAGAAGAATTAGAGCAAAAATATTTGGGAGGAAAAACAAATAAAAAGATAATATCATTTATATGTAGAATTTCGGAGCAAAAAAGACCATTACTATTTTTAGAAATTATTAAAAAGCTAAAAGAAAAAAGACAAGATTTTAAGGTTTTAGTTGTAGGAGATGGTAATCTTCTTGGAAAAATGAAAGAGAAAGCTAAAAAGATGAATCTTTTAGAAGATATTATATTTTTGGGAGAAATTAAAAATACAGAGGAAATATACAAAATAAGTAACGTAACTGTAAATTGTTCATTAAAAGAAGGTTTAGCATTAACCTCTTATGAATCGCTAAGTATGAATGTACCAATTGTTTCGAGTGATGTTGGAGGACAAAAAGAACTAATTTCAAAAGATGTTGGAGAAATAGTAAAATTAATGCAAAATGAAGAAGATGTTTATTTAGAAAAATATAGTCCAGAAGAAATAAATAGTTATGTTAAAGCAATAAACAAGGTTTTAGATAATTTAGAAACTTATAAATCAAATTGTAGAAAAAGAATTTGTGAGAATTTTACAATAAGTAAGATGATTGAAAAGATGGATAGTATTTTTGAAGAAATTCATAAAAATCCTTCGAAGAAGAAAATAGAAAATGGTTATGGCCTTTCAAACAATAAAGATATTACAAAAGAATTAATTACTGCTAATTTCAAAAGTGATGAGCTAGAATATAAGTGGGAATGTAGTGAATATGAAAGAAAAGTATATGGAAAAAATTATTCTGCTTTTGGACTTAATTCTAGAAAAGAACTGCTTAAAGAAAAATTATGGCAGATACCAGCGTGGAGATTTATGATTAAAATTTACCACAAAATAAGATAATTAAATAATAAAAAATGAGTATGTATATTAAAGTATATATGATCATTTTTCTTGTTTATTAGAATATTTTTCAATTGACTTTTGTATGTGTTTGTGGTAGTATTTTATCGAGATAATTTTACAAAAATCTATAAAATTTAGGAGGAAAAATGATGAAAAAAGTTTTAGTAAAAGCAACTTTTGTCATAACAATAATTTTAGCAATATTATTTCAAGTAAGTTCATATGCAACAGAAAAAAGTGATAAAAAAAGTAATGTGAAAATTAGTGAAGGAATTTATAAAATAATTTTAGCAGACTCTCCAGAAAAGAGTGTAACTATAGAAAATGAAAGCTCAAGCAATGGAGCAAATGTTTGTATACAAAAATATAATAATAATGTAAATCAATTATTTAAAATAAAATATGATAAAGAGGGATATTGTGAAATAATTCCTGTTAATTCTGGAAAAAGAATTGATATTGCAGGCTGGGGAAATGGTGTAAATATTGAGCAATGGGGTGAAAATACTACATCAGATAGCCAACAGTTTACTATGTCAAAAAATGAAGATGAAACTTACAATATAATAGGAAAAAGACAAAATTTATATTTAACCGCAGATGAAACATCTTCGGAAAATAAAATAAATTTAATAGGAAACGAGAAAGACGAAAAAAAATCACAAAAATTTAAACTAGAAAAAATAGAAACTCCAGAAAATGGAAGATATAAAATAGTTTTAGCAAATTCAAAGACAAAAAGTGTATCTGTAAAAAATGGAAAAATTGAAAATGGTGTTGGAATAGAATTAAATACATATAAAGATACAGCTAAACAGCAATATGAAATTAGATATGACAGTGAAGGTTATTGTGAAATTATCCCAGTACATTCTGAAAAAAGATTAGATGTATGTGGATGGGGTAATGGTGTAAATATTGAACAATGGACTGAAAATAATTCAACAGACAGTCAAAAATGGACAATAATAAAAAATGAAAAAGGAAACTTTAATATTATATCTAAAAGACAAAATTTATATTTAACAGCTCAAAACTCAAATTCCTCAAATGGTACCAAAATTGAAGGGCATGAGAAAAACGGAGAAAATGGACAAGAATTTTATTTAGAAAAAATAGAGTCAAATAAAATAATAGATGAAGGAACTTACAAAATAGTAAGTGCAAACAATAGAAATAAAAGTATATCAATAGATAGAGGTAGTTCAGATAATAATGCTAATGTTCATTTATGGGAATTTAATAATTGTTTAGAACAAGAATTTAATTTAGTATATGACGAAAATGACGGTTATTATGAATTAATAGCTGTAAACTCTGGAAAAAGATTAGATGTATGTGGATGGGGAAATGGAACCAATATAGCACAATGGTCTAAGAATCCTAACACAGATAGTCAAAAATGGAAAATAGTTAAAAACTCTAAGGGAAATTATAACATAATATCAAAAAGGCAAGGTCTTTATTTAACTGTTAATAATTCTAATTTTTCAGATGGAGCAAATATTGAAGCTTGCTGGAAAAATGAAAGTGATGGACAAGAATTTAAAATAGAAAAAATAGCTACAAAAAGTGAAAAAACTGTAGAAGATGGCACATACAAAATGATGGTTAATTCTAATAGAAATATGGTAGTAGAAGCAGCGGGTGGAAATTGGGATAATTGTGGAAGATTACAAGTTTGGCAAAATTTTGATACAGCATGGCAAAAAGTAACAATAAAATATGAAAATGGATTCTATAAAATAGGGCTAAATCATAGTGGAAAAAGCTTGACAGTAAAATATGATAGAAGTTCGGTAGGTTCAGAAGTTATGCAATATGACTTTAATTGGGGAGAAAACCAAAAATGGGTAATTAGAGATAATGGAAATGACAGTATTTCTATATATCCATTATCTAGCTGGATGTATGCTTTAAATGTTAATGAAAATATAAGTAATGGTTCAGTTTTAAATTTGAATTATAAAACTCAAGATGAAACAGAAAAATTTCATTTAGAAAGATATTACGAAAGATATGCACAAGAAGGAACTTATGGATGGTCAGGACTTAAAGTAAAAGGAAATGGCAGTGGCGGAGAATATTTAAAATTTTATAAAGTAGGAAATGGAAGTAAAAAACTATTTTTAAACTTTTCAATACATGGATTTGAAGATTCTTACTATAGAGATGGTTCAGAACTAACTTATATAGCAGATGAATTTTATTCATATATGAAACAAAATATGCCAGTAGATTTAATAGATAAGTGGACAATTTATATTCTTCCAGCATCAAATCCAGATGGACAACATAATGGTTGGACAAATAATGGACCAGGCAGAACAACAATTTATAGTTGGGCAAATGAAAATAAAGGAATAGATATGAATAGATGTTTCCCTGTAAATTATAAATCAACAACTAAATCATCAAGAAATTATAATGGAACACAACCTTTACAAGCATTTGAAGCAGAAAGTTTAAGAAATTTTGTATTATCTAATACTGGAAGCAAAAATATTGTAATAGATGTCCATGGATGGCTAAATGAAACAATAGGAGATAGTGGAATTGGATGGTATTACAGAAATCAATTTGGAATAAACAACCATATTGGAACTTATGGTAGTGGCTATTTTATTCAATGGGCAAGAACTATAGCAAATACAAGATCGATGCTTTTGGAATTACCAGAGGTACAAAATCACAATCAAGTATTAGAAAGAAATTATTCTAATAAATTTATAAATGCTACAATTCAATTATTAAAAGATAATTAAAAGGAGGTTAGCAGAATATGAAAAAAATAAGCATATTATTAATAACTATATTATTATTTATTCCATTAACTTTAATAGATACAAATTCTCAAGCAATAGCTGTAACAGATGATAAGAAAGTTGAAGATGGGATATACAAAATAGTATTAGCAGAGGACCAAACAAAAAGTGTAACAATAGCAAATGGAAGTACTGGAAATAGTGCTAATGTACAAATTAACAAATATGAAGGTATGCCATATCAAGAGTTTAAATTAGTATCTGATGGACAAGGATATTATGAGATAATTGCTGTAAATTCAGAAAAAAGACTAGATATGTGTGGCTGGGGAAATGGGACTAATATAGAACAATGGTCAAAAAACCCTAGCTCAGATAGCCAAAAATGGAAAATAAAAAAAAATGAAAAAGGAAATTATAACATAATATCTCAAAGACAAGGTTTATATTTAACAGCACATAATTCAAATTTGACAGATGGAACAAACATAGAGGCATTTGAGAAAAATGGTGGAAGTGGACAAGAATTTATATTAGAAAAAGTAAAAAATGAAAAAATTGTGCCTAAAAAAACAATAGAAGATGGAATATACAAAATTTCAATGGCAAGTCATGAAAGCCAAAGTGTATCTATAGCAAGCGGAAGTACGGAAAATGGGGCAAATGTTCATTTATGGGACTTTAATAATTGCCCAGAACAAGAATTTAACTTTGTATATGACGGAAATGGATATTATGAAATAATTGCTACAAATTCTGGAAAAAGATTAGATGTATGTGGCTGGGAAAATGGTGTAAATATTGAACAATGGACCGAAAATAAAAACACAGATAGTCAAAAATGGATTGTATATAAAAATGCAGAAGGCAATTATAACTTAATATCAAAAAGACAAAATTTGTATTTAACAGCACATAATTCAAATTACACTAATGGGACAAATATAGAAGGATATGAAAAAAACAATAGAAATGGACAAGAATTTTCACTTGAAAAAATTGACAAATTGGAAGAAGGAAAATACAAAATAAGCCTTGCAAGCATGCCAACACAAAGTGTTTCTATTAAAGATGGAAGTACAGAAAATAGTGCAAATGTAAATATTCAAAAATATATAAAAAGAAGATATCAACAATTCGAGATTAAATATACTTCACAAGGATATGCAGAAATAATTTCTATAAATTCTAAGAAAAGATTAGATGTATGTGGATGGGGAAATGGAACAAATGTAGAGCAATGGGATGAAAATCAATCATCAGATAGTCAAAAATGGATAATAAAGAAAAATGCAAACGGAAATTACTACATTATATCTGAAAGAAATCATTTATATTTAACAGCACATAACTCTGAAACAGCAGATGGAACAAATATAGAAGTATATGAAAAAAATGGAGGAAGCGGACAAGAATTTGCAATAGAAAAAATTGAAGAAGATAAAATAGAACCTAAAAAAACAATAGAAGAAGGAACTTATAAAATTGTAAGTGCAGCAAATATTAATAAAAGCATATCAATAGATAGTGGTAGTGCAGATAATGGTGCAAATGTTCATTTATGGGACTTTAATAATTGCCCAGAACAAGAATTCAACCTTGTATATGATGGAAATGGATATTATGAAATAATACCAGTTAATTCAGGAAAAAGACTAGATATGTGTGGTTGGGGTAATGGAACAAATGTCGCACAATGGGCCAGAAATACAGATACAGACAGCCAAAAATGGATAATTTATCAAAATTCAGATGGATATTATAATATAATAGGAAAAAGACAATGGCTATATTTAACACTACATGACTCAAATGCTGAAAACGGAACAAATATAGAAGTATATGAAAAAAGAGATGATAATAGCCAGAACTTTAAGTTAGAGAAGATGTCAAATAAAAGTGAAAAATTGATAGAAAATGGAAAATATCAAATACAATCAAAATCAAATTCAAATATTGTATTAGAAGTTGCAGGTGGAGACCAAAATTCTAATGGAAGAGTGCAAGTTTGGCAAAATTATTATACAAGATGGCAAAAAATAAAACTTGAATATGAAAATGGTTATTATAAAATAATGCTTGGACATAGTGGAAAATATTTAACAGCAAAAAATGGAAAAATACAAAGTGGTTCTGAAATTACTCAAGATGATTGGAAAAATACAGAAAGCCAGAAATGGGGAATTAGAGATTTTGGAAATGGAAGTATAGGAATATATTCTTTAGCAAATTATGACTTAATGTTAAACATAAAAAATAAAATTGAAAATGGTTCTGTAATTGAGCTAAAAGATAATACAGGAAGTTCAAATCAGCTATTTTGTTTTACAAACACTACTTGGGTAGAAATTGATAATTCAAAATATCCAAGAATTCAAGAGACAATTGACAACCTAATGTGTGAACATCCAAATTGGGAATTTGAAATACTTTATACAGGTGTTGATTTTAATGAAGCAGTAAAAGCAGAATATGAAGGAAGCAATAAGCAAAAAAGCCTAATAGATACAAATACATATAAATGTGATTGGATTTCAGAAGATCCTTATGTAAGTGGTAGATGGGCATCAGCATCTTATAATGCAGTTCAATACTTTATGGATGCAAGGAATTTCTTAAATGACTCAAATGTATTGCAATTTCAAGATTTAGCAAATTATTGGGAAAGTGGAGCAACATTTGATTCTATACAATACCAAGTAAATAAAACATTTTTACAAAACTATACAAATGATGTAATAGAGGCTTGTAAAAGAACAAATATAAATCCATACTATATTTTAGCAAGATTATTCCAAGAACAAGGAAGCTCTGGTTCTGGAACAATAGATATGGACGGAGGAGATGGAAAAAGATATTTTAATCCGTTTAATATTGGTGCACGAGTAGGAAATGATGTTCAAACAGCTTTAGAACGTGCAAAACGTGAAGGTTGGGACAGTATGGAAAAAGGTCTTGAAGGTGGAATTAATATAATTAAAGAAAGATATATAAATAAACAACAAAACACATTATATTTGAATAAATTTGATGTAAATCCTGTAAGTGGTGGAGCTTTATATGAAAATCAATATATGCAAAATATTTCGGCGGCATATAGTGAAGCAAATACAATGAAAAAGCCGTATGAACAAACAGGTACATTTAATAATAAAAAGAAATTTATAATACCTGTATATGAAAATATGCCATCAACTCCTTCTGCAAAACCAACAGGTACAGGAAAAAATCCGTTAGCAGAAATAAAAGGACCAAAAAGTGTAAAAGTTGTAACAAATGGTTCAAAGTTGAAACTTAGAGATACTTCTTCAACTAAAGGTAATATTTTAGAAGAACTTCCATCTGGAACAGTTTTGCTTTCAGTTGAAAGATTATCAAATCGTTGGCAAAAAGTTGTTACACCATCAGGAAAAAAAGGATATTGTTCAGGAGAATATTTACAAACAATAGAAGATCAAACAAATTGTTATGATACAATGTACATAAATTCAGATGACGTAAATATTAGAATAGGACCTGGTACAGAGTATGATAGTATAACGAAAAAATCAACAGGTACAAAAGTAATTCGTATTGTTACAAATAAATATTTTTATAACAACCTATGCTGGGATGAAATTATTCTACCAGATGGAACTAAAGGATTTGTTGCAAATAAATATTTAAGTTATTAAAAAAGGAATGATATTAAATTGAAAAAAATTTATAAAATATTTTGCCTAATAATTGTAGTTATATCATTTGCTACAGTTTCAAATGCAGATGATACAGTTTATGATAGATTAGTCGATATACCTGTACCTGATAATAGTACAGGATATGCAGATTCAACAATTACAGAAAAACAACAAGAAATTGAAAAATATGAGCAAAAAGAAGAAAAGGAGCAAAATATGAAAAAATACTGTAAAATAATAATACCTATTGTAGCTTTAGTTATAGTAGCAATTATAGTAAATATAGTTTGGAAAAAGAAAGATACATATAAAAATCAGGAATATACAAATTCTTCTTTAACAGAACAAGGTATTGTAGATGAAAAAATTGTAGACGAAAAAAAGGAAAATGTTATAGAAAACGATAATCCAGAAGAAATAGAAAGCATAAAAAATGAAATAAATTCAACAGCTGATAGTAATATTTACTATGTAACAGAAGAAACAGATGGAAGAAAGATACTTCAAATAAAGCCAAAAGTTCAATTTCAAGTTGATTTAGCAGGAATTATGAAAAATTCTAAGCCAGAAGAAAAGGAAATAGAAAGCTTAAACAAAAAAGCACCAAACAAAACAGGAATATGGATATCTGAGCAATCTAGAGATAAGTTCATCGATTTATTAAATAAAAACAATATTGATAATTTAAGTATAAAAAAAGATGGATATCTAAAAGTAGATAAAACTTCTGAAAATGAAATTGCAAAAAATTTAGAGAAAATGATAAAGTCAGACAAATTATACATTATTAATATAACTGGTGTAGCTTATGAAAGAGATTATATATCTGGAGAAATTGTGGAATATCCTTTTGAAGATATGGATCCAGAACAAGTAGTTGAATTCTACGAAAATGGTAACAAAAAGATATTAGAAATAACAACCAACAAAAAACAAGAATTGTTAGATAAAGAAATACTTGAAGAAATTACATTATATTAAAGGAAAAAGTGAAAGGAAAAGAATAATTATGGAAAAAATTAAAATATTTGCTTGTAGCGAAGCTTCAGAAGGTTTTACAAAAGAAATATGTGATTATTTAAAATTACCTATGGGAAAAATTGAAAGAATGAAATTTAAAAATGATAATAACTTTGTGCAAATACTTGAGACAGTAAGAGATTATGATGTATATTTAATACAAAGTGCAACTCCACCTGTAAATGAGAGAATAATGGAATTATTAATAACAATAGATGCTATAAAAAGAGCATCAGCAAGAAATATAAATGTAGTATTACCATATTATATGTATTCAAGATCTGATAAAAAAGATCAACCAAGAGTACCAATAACAGCTAAATTAGTAGCCGAAATTTTAGAATCAGCAGGTGCAACTAGAGTAATAACATGTGATTTGCATAATCCAGCTATACAAGCATATTTTAATAATATAAATTGTGATAGACTAAGTGGAGAAAGATTATTAGAAAAATATTTTGAAGAAAAAAAATTAGACAATATGGTAATTGTTGCAACAGATGCAGGAAGTTCAAAAAAAGCATATAAATATTCTACATTTTTTGGATGCCCAATTGCAATGTTAGATAAAAGAAGAGAAGGAAATAATGATAAAGCAATAGGAACAACAATTATAGGAGATGTTAAAGGAAAAAATGCTATAATATTTGATGATGAAATAGATACAGCAGGTTCAATGATGGAAACAGTAAGAGTATTAAATGAATTTGGTGCAAAATCTGTTTATGCAGCTTGTACACATGGAGTGCTTTCAGGCCCAGCAATTGAAAGAATAAAAAATTCACCAATTAAAGAACTTGTTATAACAAATACTATTCCATTACCAGAAGAAAAACAAATAGATAAAATAAAGGTAGTATCTATAGCTCCATTATTTGCCGAAACAATAAAAAGATTAAATGAAAAGAAACCTTTAGGTGAATTATTAAAAAGTTTTGTATAATTCGATTTCGAAATGGGGACGGTTCCTTTTTCAAAAAGGAACCGTCCCCATTTTGAAATCGTCCCCAATCAAAAAAATAAAAAAAAATTTGTAAAAAAAAGAAGGAAAAACAAAATTTTTGAAGAATATATAATTAGTACATAAAAACAAAAGAATATGTACAAAATAATATTAACATAAAGAAAGAGGTGCTTAAAATGCAAATAACAGATGTACGTTTAAGAAAGGTAAATTCAGAAAACAGAATGAAAGCAGTTGCTTCTGTAACATTTGATAACGAATTCGTAATTCATGATATCAAAGTTATCGAAAGCCAAAATGGATTATTTATTGCTATGCCTAGCAAAAAAACTCCAACAGGAGAATTCAAAGATATAGCTCATCCAATTAACCCAGAAACAAGGGAAAAAATTCAAAATGCTATATTAGAAGCATACAATGCTCCTGAAACAGAGGAAACAGCTGAATAATAATAAGTAAATCAAAAATTCAGACTTTTTTGGAATAGAGTTCCGAAAAAGTCTGGATTTTTTTCTTAAAATAGAGTATAATTTGTACCATTAGAGACAATAGAAAGGAAGATATAAATGAAAAACAAAGCAATAAAATTTTTAGCCTACAACAAAAAAGTATCTGTAATGTGTATAGATACAACAGAATTAGTAGAAGAGGCAAGAAAAATACATGACTTAACACCAACAGTTACAGCAGCTGCAGGAAGAGCACTAACTGTTGCAGCAATGATGGCATATTTAGAAACAAAAGAATTAACAGACAGTATAACAATCCAAATAAAAGGAACAGGACCAATAGGAGGAATGGTGCTTATTACTGGTTTGGAAAACGAAAAAAAAGCAAATGTAAGAATGTATGTACAAAATCCACATGTTGAATTACCATTAAAACCAAATGGAAAAATAGATGTAGGAGGAGCAGTAGGACACCAAGGATATTTGAATGTTATAAAACAAAATGAATTGACCAATAGTAACTATAATGGTTTAATACCACTAGTATCTGGAGAAATAGCGGAAGATTTTACGGAATTTTTTGCAAAATCTGAGCAAAAGCCAACAGCGTTAGCATTAGGAGTTCTTGTAAATAAAGATGGTGTAAAAAGAGCTGGTGGATATATAATAAATCCTATGCCAGATGCTACAGATGAAGAAATATCTAAAATAGAAGAATCATTAAAGGAAGCAAAACCAATTTCAGAAATGTTAGATGAAGGTTTAACATTAGAAGAAATTGCAAAAATAGTAACAGGTGATGAAAATATAGAAATTTTAGAACAAGATTTAGATGTTACATATAAATGTAATTGCAGTAAAGAAAAAATAGAAAATGGAATAATATCGCTTGGAAAAGAAGAAATTTCAAAAATAATAGAAGAGGATGGAAAATTAGAAGCAGAATGTCATTTCTGTCATAAAAAATACAATTTTTCACTAGAGGAATTAAAGGAAATAGAAAGAGGAGCTAAATAAAATGATAGTAGATAAAGTAGAAGAATTTGGTTTAAAAATATTAGAAAAAATTGGGTTAAAAGCATTGGCAGATTGGTATAGAAAACATCAAGAAGGTATGAGATATTTAGTATTTGGAGCATTAACAACAATAGTAAATATATTGGTATACACAATTTTTTCAGCACTAATATTAAAAGGATTAACTAATGATTCCTTAAGAGTAAATATAAGCGAAATAATAGCATTTATAGCAGGTGTTGTATTTGCATATATAACAAATAAATTATATGTATTTAATAGCAAAACAACAGGTAAGAAAGATTTATTTCGTGAAATAGCATCATTTTTTAGTTGCAGAATATTTACAGAAATAATAAGTATTTTAATGATGAATGCAGCAGTATGGTTTAGTATAAATGATATTTTAATGAAAGTTGTATCAAATATCGTAGTAATAATACTAAATTTTGTATTCAGTAAAATATTAATATTTAAAGGAAATAAAAATTTAAAATAATTAGCAAACTAGCAAAAGTAAGAAAGGAAAAAGCCTATGGAAGATAAATGGTTTAACAAAACTGTACAAGAAACAGAACAAAATCTTGAAACAAATATAAATGCAGGATTAACTCAAGAACAAATAAACAAAAAATTAGCAAAATATGGGTTAAACGAGTTACAAGCCCAAAAGAAAAAATCACTATTTGTAAAATTTTTAGAGCAATTTAAAGACTTTATGATAATAGTACTAATATTTGCAGCAATAATTTCAGGAGCAATATCAATAGCTCAAGGTGAAGCAATAACAGATTCTATAATAATATTAGTTGTAGTAATAGTAAATAGTATAATAGGTGTAGCCCAAGAAGCAAAAGCAGAAAAATCTTTAGAAGCACTTCAAAAATTAAGTGGACACGAAGCTAAAGTAATAAGAGAAGGAAATTTGCAAACAGTTCCAGCAAAAGATTTGGTACCAGGAGATGTTGTAGTACTAGAAACAGGTGATTATGTACCAGCTGATTTAAGAATAATAGAAGCTGTAAATCTAAAGGCACAAGAGGCATCACTTACTGGAGAATCTGTGCCAGTAGAAAAACAAGCAAGTAAAATAGAAGAAACAGAAGTTCCAATTGGTGATAGAACAAATATGTTATTTTCATCAAGTTTAATAACTTATGGTAGAGGAAAAGCAATTGTTGCTGAAACTGGAATGAAAACAGAAGTAGGAAAAATAGCAGGAATGCTTTCGAATCAAGAAGAAAAAGAAACACCACTTCAAGCAAAACTAAATAATTTAGGAAAAACACTTGGAATAGTAGCAATTGTAATATGTGTAATAATATTTGCAGCAGGATTAATCCAAGGAAAACCAGCAGTATCAATGTTTATGACAGCAGTAAGCTTAGCTGTTGCAGCAATTCCAGAAGGCTTGGCCGCAGTATCTACAATTGTTTTAGCAATAGGCGTTCAAAAAATGGTTAAGAAAAATGCTATTGTAAAACACTTGCCAGCAGTTGAAACATTGGGAAGCAGTTCTGTAATTTGTTCAGACAAAACAGGAACTTTAACACAAAATAAAATGACAGTTCAAAAAATGTACGTAAATGATGTAACTTATGATATGACTAATATTGATGATATAACAAAATACGAAAATGCAAATCAAGAAATAAAATTATTAGTATATAATGGAATGTTATGTAATGATACAAAAATATCAGAAGATGGAGAATTAAAAGGAGACCCAACAGAAACAGCACTTGTAGATATAGCCTTAAAATTAGGTTTTACAAAAAATATATATGATGATATGCCAAGAGTTGATGAAATTCCATTTGATTCTGACAGAAAATTAATGACAACAGTACATCAAGTAAATAATAAATACATTGTATTTACAAAAGGTGGAATAGATGAATTGCTTTCAATTTGTAGTTCTTATATATTAAATGGAGAGCAAATGACAGATTTACAAAATTATAGAAATAGAATTAACGAAATAAATGAAACAATGGCAAAAGATGCATTAAGAGTTTTAGGATTTGCCTATAAAGAACTAGATTACAAGCCAAATGCCCAAGAACTTGAAAATGATTTAACATTTGTAGGAATGTATGGAATGATAGATCCACCAAGAGAAGAAGCAAAACTAGCTGTAGAAAAATGTAAATCTGCTGGAATAAAAACAGTTATGATTACAGGAGACCACAAAATTACAGCGACAGCAATTGCTAAAAAATTGGGAATATTAGAAAAAGAAGAGGAAGCAATAACAGGAACAGAACTTGATAAAATATCTGACGAACAACTAGAAAAAGATATTAAAAAATATTCTGTATATGCAAGAGTTGCACCTGAACATAAAGTAAGAATTGTAAAAGCTTGGCAAAAAAATGACGAAGTTGTTGCAATGACAGGTGATGGAGTAAATGATAGCCCAGCCTTAAAACAAGCGGATATTGGTTGTGCAATGGGAGTTGTAGGAACAGATGTTGCAAAAGAAGCAGCAGATGTAATATTAACAGATGATAATTTTGCAACAGTAGTATCAGCAGTTGAAGAAGGAAGAAGAATATATGATAACATTTTAAAAGTAATTCAATTTTTGCTATCAAGCAATATTGGTGAAATAGTAGTATTACTTTTAGCAACACTAGGTACAGGATTATTTGCTAAATGGTTTGGAATTACAGATATTACGCACTTAGAAATTTTAATGCCAATTCACATTTTATGGATAAATTTAGTAACAGACTCACTTCCAGCATTAGCCCTAGCATTTGACCCAGCAAACAAAAATATAATGGAAAGAAAGCCATTAAAAACAGGTAAAGGTATATTTACAAAATCTATGACATTTAGAATTATTTACCAAGGAATTATGATTGGAATTTTAACTTTAGCAGCATTTATGATAGGTTTAGCTACAACAAATACTCCAATAGATGGATTGACTTTAGATGAATCTAAAATAGAGGTTGGTCAAACTATGGCATTTATTGTTTTAGCATTATCTGAACTTGTTCACGTGTTTAATATTAGAGATAATAGGAAATCTATATTTAAAACAGGAATTTTGGATAATATGAAGCTTATTGGAGCCATTATTGTATCAGCATTATTAATGCTTGTAATATTATTTGTTCCAGCTTTAAGAACAATATTTAGTATACCTGTTTTGCCTACAGGTAATATTGTGGAAGTTATTTGTTTGGTATTTGCTCCTATTGTTATTGTGGAATTGTTTAAGTTGTTTGGAATTAATTCGTTTGAGGATGAGGAGTAATTTGTTATTGCTTTTGAGGAATTTGATAAATTTTATGTTGAAGAGTTGTAAAAAAGTAGTGCAAAATCGCACTACTTTTTCCGATTCAAAGTCACAAGTCAAATCCTAAAGAAAAAATACACAAAACCAAGAAAAACAACATATAAATAATAAAAAAGCGCAAACAAACCAGTTGACAAATTATACTAAAAAGTATATACTAGCACTTGTCGAAAAATAAAAATAGGAGAAAACAATGAACAAAAAAGCAAAAATAGGGCTGATAATACTAGCCTTTATAATATTAACAATATCAACAAAAGTATATGCTACAAATGGAAAAGCAAATCAAGAAACAGTAAGAATGAGGAAAGAAGCATCAACAGAATCAAGTGTTGTAACATTAATATCATTAGACGAGGAAGTAGAAGTTTTATCAGAAGAGGGAGAATGGTACAAAATAAAATATAAAACATATATAGGATATGTAAGAAAAGATATGTTAGATGTTGATGGAAAAACAGAAACAGCACAAAATACAAATAGTGAAAATACAAATATCGAAAATACAACATTACAAGAAGAAATAAAAGATAAAATAGAAATAGGATATACTGGAACAATTGCATCAAAATTAGATTTAAAACTAGTGCCATCAATAACATCAAGTAACATAAACACAATTGACGAAAATTCAAAAATCACAATAAGAGATATAATAAACAAGTGGAGTTATGTAGAAACAGATAATAAATCTGGATGGGTTTTAACAAGCAAAATAAAGGTATCAGAACAGAAAAACGAAGAAGTTAAACCAGAGGAAAATAAAGAGCAAGCTGTAGAAGAAACAAAGAAAGAAGAAAATACAGAAAAAACAACAAGCAAAGAAGAAACAAAAACAGAAGAAAAAAAGAAAACAGAAGTAACAAAATATGTATCTGCAGAAACTTTAAATATGAGAGAAACAGCAAATAATAATGCTAAACTAGTAAATCAATTAAAAGTAAATACAAAAGTAACAGTTCTTGAAACAGAGGGAACTTGGTCAAAAATAAAAGTAAATGGAAAAACAGGATATGTTGCGAGTAAGTATTTATCAGATAAAAAAGTAGATGTAACATCAAGAAGTGAGGAAATATCAAGAGGAAAAGAAAACACACAAACTGAAAATACAAGTAGCAAAAACGAAAGTACACAAAAAACAGAAAGTAGTACTCAAGGTACAAGTTCAAGTGCATCAGGAAACAACATAGTAGCTTATGCCAAAAAATATATGGGATATAAGTATGTATCAGGTGGTTCTTCACCATCTACAGGATTTGATTGCTCTGGATTTACATCATACGTATATAAACAATGCGGAATAAGTATAAGTAGATCATCTTCAGCACAAGCATCAAATGGAACAGCGGTTTCAAAATCAAATCTACAACCAGGAGATTTAGTAATATTTAATAATAGAGCAAATACATCTATAGGACACGTGGGAATATATATTGGTGGTAATACATTCATACACGCGGGAAATTCAGGAACAGGAGTAATTACAACATCTTTGTCAGATAGTTATTATCAAGCAAGATATGTAACTGGAAGAAGAATAATAAATTAAGGAGGATTATGCTGGAAACAAGAAAGGTTTTAATAGCAGTAATCGGATATATTTTAGGAATACTAATGGGGCTATATTGTAAAATCAGTATAGTCCTTTTTTATATTATAATTTACTTGGTATATCTGATTTTTGCAAATAAAAATAGAAAGAGAAAATTCAAATTATTTTCATTTAAAAGATATTTTAGATATTTAAAGGTTTTATTCAATAAAGAGGTAATTAAAATCATAGTTATTTTTGGGGTTATATCAAATACAATTGTACTTTTTCAAAATTATAAATATGAAAATTTGTATAAGAATTTAGATGGTGAGAATTGTAATTTACAGGGTATTGTTTTAGAAATATTTGACGATAAAGCTAAGGTAAAAATTATAAATAGCAAATATAAAAATACATATTTGTATATTTATTCAAAGGAAATAAGTATGGAATATGGCGATAAAATTGCATTTGAGGGGAAGTTTTGTCAGCCAGAAAAGCACTCTAATTATAAGGGGTTTGACAGATTTGAATATTATAAAACATTAAAAATTTATGGGACTGTAAAATGTAAAAATGTGAAAGTATTATCTAAAAATAATGGAAATGTTATTAGAAAGAGTACGTTTTTTTTAGCATCAAATATAAAACACAGAATTGAAAAATCAAATTTAGAAAATGATGAAAAGGCATTGTTAGAAGGAATTTTGTTGGGAGATAAAAGTGGTATATCTGAGAATTTAAAAGAAAATTTTTCTGAAAGTAATATTTCTCATATACTTGCTGTTTCTGGGATGCATGTTGCTTATATTATTTTGGTTATAAATTTTGCATTTAATAAATTGATAGGAAAGCATTATTCAAAACTTGCAAGTAGTATAGTAATTGTAATTTATATGGGGATGGCAAATTTTACACTATCAATTGTAAGAGCGGGAATTACTGGAATTATAGCTCTTATGTCAAATTTTGTTTACAGAAGAAACGATATTTGGGAGTCTTTAAGTATATCTTTGTTGGTGATATTGGTTGATAATCCATTTGCAATAAAAGATATCGGTTTAGAGCTTTCTTTTGGAGCTACAATTGGAATTATTGTATTTGGAAAGACTCTGAAAAAGTTTTATGAAATATGGTTGGAGAGAACAAATAGAAGAGCTATAAGAAGAAAAAAGAAATTTAAAATATTGGTTCTTGGAATATTGGGTTCAAAAATAGGAGAATTTGTGATGGATGCTGTAATTGTAACAGTTTCAGCAATGGTAGCTATTATGCCTATAATGGTTATTAATTTTAATACTATTGCTATTACAAGTTTGATAATAAGTGTGTTTTCAAGTTTTTTAATAGGTCCAATAATGATAATAGTAATAATTTATATTTTTATACCAATAGGGCAAGTGGAAATGTTGATGAACATATTTATTAAATTGCTAATTATGTGTTCAAATGTTGGTAGAAATTTACCTTTAAGTCAAATTTATTTAGTAACACCTAAAGTTGTAGAAATTATAATTTATTATTTTGCTATTTGGGGAGTGAATATAGTAGTAGCGTTGAATTTGGAGAAAAATCCAAGTATATTTGAGCAAAGGATTATAGATGTATCAAAGTTTATAAGATATAAATTAAAATCAAATTACAAAAAGATTATTTCTTTTATTTTGATAATTTGTGTATTAAATCTATTTTATCTAAATATTCCAAAAGATTTAAAGATTTATTTTGTAGATGTTGGACAAGGTGATTGTTCGTTAATTGTTACTCCAAATAATAAAACAATTTTAATAGATGGGGGAGGGAGTAGCGAGTTTTCAAAATCTAATTTTAATGTTGGAAAAAGTGTGCTTATGCCATATTTGTTAGATAGGCAGATTGCGGTTATAGATTATGTTATTTTTAGCCATATGGATTCAGACCACGCACAAGGATTACTTTATATTATGGAAAATATGAAGGTGAAAAACGCTATTATTGGCAAACAGTATGAGAGTTCGGGTAATTATGAGAAATTTATTAAGATTGCAAAGGAAAGAAAAATTAATGTAAAAGTTGTCGAAGTTGGAAGTAAAATAAACGTGGGAAGCGGAGTGTATTTTAATGTTTTGTGGCCAAGCAGTAGTAATATGATTTCGGAAAATGCTATTAATAATAATTCTTTAGTTTGTAAGTTAGTGTATAAGAATTTTTCTATGCTTTTTACGGGGGATATTGAGGAGGTAGCAGAAAAGGAGATTTTGAAATTTTATAAAAATAACCCAAAAGTACTGGAGGCAAAGGTGTTAAAAGTTGCACATCACGGTTCTAAAACTTCTTCATCAGTTGAGTTTTTAAATGTTGTTAAACCTAAATTTGCTTTGATTGGCGTTGGGAAGAATAATAATTTTGGGCATCCAGCAGAGATTACCTTGGAGAAGTTGAGAGGTGTGAACTGCAAGGTTTATAGAACTGATGAAGCAGGAGAGATTGAGATTAGGAGTAATGGAATGGAAATTTTTGAAATGGGGACGGTTCCTTTTTCAAAAAATAAATAATTGCGACTAAAAACAGTTGCGTTTTCAATATGAAAGGAGTATAATAAAATGAGTAAATTTGAAAAAGAATTAAAAAGATTACAAACTAAACCAAAAGATTTTACATATGATGAAGCAAAAAATATTTTGAATAAGTTAGGATTTTATGAAGAGAATAAAGGTAAAACATCAGGATCCAGAGTGGCATTTATTAGTGATAAGGAAATAAAAATCGAATTACATAAGCCGCATCCAGGAAATGTTTTAAAACCATATCAGATAAATATATTAATAAATAAATTAAAAGAGATTGGAGTGATTTAGATGAAAAATATTATGACATACAAAGGTTATTGGGCAGAAATTAACTATAGTGAAGAAGATGAATGCTTCTGTGGAGAAGTAGAAGGTTTAACAAAAGATAGTATATCATTTGAAGGAACAACTGTAAAAGAATTGAAAAAAGATTTTAAGGAAGCTATTGACCATTATTTATCTGTATGTAAAGAGCGAAATGAAAAGCCAGATAAACAATGTAAAGGCTCGTTAAATGTAAGACTGGGAACCGACTTACATTGTAAGGCAAAGATGAAATCTATAGAGCAAAATATTTCAATAAATGAATTAATTAAGCAAGCTGTAGTTTCGTATTTAAAAACAAATTAAAAATAAAAAATGCACCAAAAAGACCTGGTCCCAATGGTGCATTTATTTCAAAATCAAATCAATTAATTTCTGAGTAGCAACAGTATTTATAGTCGACTTATTAGTAACAATTCCGCAAATTTCTAGTTGGTATATCTTCAATTATAGGAATTTCAAACAAATCATTATTTTGCAATTCTAATTCTGAAAATTCCTTTGTAATATAAGAAATCCCCATACCAATTTTTGCAAAATCTTTCACCAAGTTATAACTAACAATATCAAACTGAGGATGAAAATTAATATTATTTAAATTCATAAGCGAATTTAAAAATGCTCTAGTATTTGAAGGTTCCTTTTGGGTAATAATTGGATAATTAGAAACTAAATCATTCAAATGAATAGGCTTATTTATTTTCGATTTATATTCAATATTTCCGAGCAAAACAATCGTGAAGTTCACAGCAAGAAATTACTTTTAGTCTATTATCAGTTTTCATTGGAAGATTAACAATTAAAAAATCCAAACTACCATTTTTTAATAATGAAATCAAATTATTTGTTAAATGATTAGTTATAGAAATTTCAATTTTAGGGTAGGTTTTATGAAATTGTTCTATATATGGAAGCAGAAAATATCTTGTTACAGTTGTACTTGCACCAATTTTAAGATGACCGGTTTCTAAATTGTTAAGCGAAGTAAGTTTATGTTCTCCATTAAGAAAACTTTCGACACCATTTTTTACAAATTCAAAAAAGATAGCTCCATTTTCTGTAAGAGAAACGCCTTTAGGAGTTCGATAGAAAAGTGTTATATCTAGTTCCTGTTCTAACTTTTTTATACATTTAGTTATTGCTGGCTGAGAAATATGTAAAAAATCAGCAGCTTTACTAATACTACCGATATATGGATACATAATAAAAGATTTTATAATATTCAAAATTTATATTCATAACATATAACCTCCGTTTATAGTAAGTATTACTAATATATATTTGAATTATATCATTATTGGATATATAATTCAAGTATCAAAAAGAAAGGAGCAGATATTATGCGGGTAAATGATTATTTATCGGTACTTATGTGTCAATTAAACATTACCTTAGATTGTAATCATAAGGATGAATATTTGATTGAAACTGAATGTACTACAGATCAAATGATGAAGGCTTTATATGTTATAAAAAAACAACAGCCTGATGTAACACTATTTCCAGAAATAAGTTACAATGAACGATTGGATGAAACTTACAAAAAGTTTTCAAGGAATGACAATATTATAGTTGCAGGTAGCTACTACAAAAATGGAATTAACTATACGGTTGTTTTTCAAAATGGAAAGAAGTATGAAATTCCTAAGGGTTATGCATCTGGAGCAGAACCAATGGCAAGAAGGATTTCATATATAAATCCAGAAAAATTTTTGGAAACTGAACTTCAAAAACACGAGTTTAAAGTAAAAGGAAAAAAGATTTATATTTTTAACTGTATGGAATATTATAATTTAGCATACTATATTGCTAGAAATCCAAAGTATAAAGAAAATCTTTTTGGGATTTTTACAATTTGTTCAAACTCGAATACTCATGTTTTTGAGGAAGAAACAACAACAATCCATAATCATAATGAGTTTATTTATACATTTATGCTTAATTGTGTAAGTACATATAAAGGCGAAGATTATGGAGACGGTCAGAGTTACATATATGGACCTGTTTCTGTTCATGAAAAGGAATGGTTGGAAAAAGAAAATGTGAATACTAAGAAAAATCCAACACATATTTTATCTTTATCAAAAACAGAAGCGCAATATGTATACGGAGAATTTATTGATGCTAGACTGCTTAGTAGATTTGGTAGAAGCGACCAATATATTAACAATCCCAGAAATATTATTGTAGATAGCTTATAAGAGGAGGAATTTTATATGAAGAAAAAAATTATAATTACAGCAGGTCCAACAAATGAAAGGATAGACTCTGTAATGAAAATTACCAATATGTCAACAGGAGCACTTGGTTGTGTATTTGCGGAAACTTTTATTGAGGATATGGACGATGAGATAGAAAAGATTTTTTATATTTCTACTAAAATGTCATATAAACCTCGCGTAGAAAGCTCAAAAATAGAGTATGTAACTATCGAGTCAACTCAGGATTTAATCAATGCGTTAAAAGAAATTTTCAGCCAAAATAAGATTGATATAGTGATTCATTCTGCTGCAGTAGGCGACTATGTTGGAAAATATTCAATAAGAGCAGAAGAACTAATCGATGAGATTTTAGAAACTGTTAAAGTAACGCCTACTAGTGAATTAACTGCGGAAAAATTAATGTCAATTTTTGAAAATCCTAGAGCTATTGCAGATAATAGTGGGAAAATGTCATCCTATGAACCACATTTAATGACAATGTTGGGTCTTACACCTAAAGTAATAGGAATGATAAAAAAATTAGCTCCAAATGTAAAACTTGTTGGGTTTAAATTACTTGACGGTGTAAACAAAGAAGAATTGTTACAGGTAGCGACAAAGTTACGCAAGAAAAACAATGCAGATTACATTGTCGCAAATGATCTTTCTAAAATAGGGAAGGGAAATCACTGGGCAATGATAGTTGGAAATGATGGTGTAATACAGGAGTGCAACACAAAAAAAGACATAGCTAAAGCAATTGAAACTTTGGTATTTTAGTACATTTTGTATTTGGGACGGTTCTTGTAGCTCAAAAGAACCGTCACCAATACGAAAAAAGCTGAATAAAAATAAATAAATATGCCAAAATATGTAAGAGGTGTATTTATTATGTGGAAAAAAATATTAATATCAATAGGCTTAATAATAATTTTAATAGCAGGTATAGAAATTTTTAATATATCAAAAAGAAATACTAATGAAGAAAAAAATAATATAGTAGAAAATGAAACAGAGGTCTCAGCAAGCAAGTATGTTAAAGATGACTGTTTAAACGAATGGGAAGATTATAGTAAAACTGTACAAAATGAAATTAAAGAAACAAGTAGTAGTTTAAGTGATGAAAACAGACATTACATTTTAAGAGAAAAAGATGGGATAATAAATGTCTATTATATAAATGAAAATGGAGAGGAAATTCTTTATAAAGTTACAGACATAAGCACAAATTATCTTAGTGAAGAAGATGTAAAGGATTTGAAGGAAGGGATAGAGGTAATTGGAATACAAAATTTAAACCAATTATTAGAAGATTTTGAGTAAAAAGAAAAGAGTGGTTTAAAAAATCACTCTTTAAAATCTTTACAAATTATATTTTTTCCATACATAATTCCTGCAAATAAAGTCATACCAATAGCAATATAAAAAGCATAAATAGTAATAACAGAAAGTTCAGGAATTCCTTTAGATAACAAAGAAAGAACAATAGCAATAAAAAATAAAATAGTTGCAGCTTTTCCGTACCACATACTATGAACTGTTACAACTTTTTTCTTATAAAGAACAAATGCAACAGAAATCATAATAAGTTCCTTCAAGGTTAATACAGCTAGAATCCAAAAGGGGATAATGCCTTTTATAATAAGGGCTGAAATTGTACTAATTTGAGTGATTTTATCAGCCAAAGGATCCATTAGTTTGCCCCAATCTGTAATTAAATTATATTTTCTTGCAATTCTTCCATCTAACACATCTGTAATGTTAGCGGTTAAGAAAAATGCAAATGCAGCCCAGTAATATTCTAGTAAAATAAGTGCAAATATAATTGGTACGAGTATTAGTCTTATTATTGTTAAATAATTTGGTATGTTTCTTTTTTCAAATTTTGGCATTATGTTCCTCCTTTTTTCTGATTGGGACCGTTTCTTTTCGCAAAATGATCGTTTCTTTTTCCACTGGGACCGTTTCTTTTCACGAAAAAAATTTTTCCATTGGGGACGGTTCTTTTGAGTTACAAGAACCATCCCCAATATGAAATTTACTTCTCGAAAACTAATTTATCTCCATCTCTAGAAACTTTAATATTATCCCCATCAACAATATCGCCTCTTAAAATTCTCTCAGAAATTTCATCTTCAACATATCTTTGAATAGCTCTACGAAGAGGTCTAGCACCAAATTTAAGATTTGTTCCTTTTTCAAGTAAGTAATCTTTAGCTTCTTTAGAAACTTCCATTGTTATGTTTTTATCAAGTAGGGCAGATGATGTATCTTTAAGCATAAGGTCAACGATATCAATTAATTGCTCATTAGTTAGGCTACTAAATGCAACAATTTCATCAACTCTGTTTAAAAACTCAGGTCTAAAGACATCTTTTAATCTTTCCTCGATTTTATATTTATCAACTTCTGACTTACCAAATCCTATTGAGTTATTATTCAAATTAGAACCAGCATTTGAAGTCATTATTATAATTGTATTTTCGAAACTTACTGTATTTCCTTGAGAATCTGTAAGTCTACCATCATCAAGGACTTGTAATAAAATATTAAATACATCTGGATGAGCTTTTTCTATTTCATCTAAAAGAATTATAGAATAAGGATGACGTTTTACCTTGTCTGTTAATTGACCAGCATCGTCATAACCAACATATCCTGGGGGAGCACCGATTAATTTTGCAGTTGAATTACTTTCCATATATTCAGACATATCTATTCTGATAATTGAATCTTCTGAGCCAAACATTTCATAACTTAATGCTTTGGCAAGAGCGGTTTTTCCGACACCAGTAGGTCCTACAAATATAAATGAAGGTGGACGTTTAGTTGATTTTAGGCCTGCTCTGTTTCTACGAATAGCACGACTAACTGCACTTACAGCTTCTTCTTGACCAATTATTTTTTTGTGAAGGTTGGTTTCTAAATTTAGAAGTTTTTGTGTTTCTTCTTCTGTTATTTTACTAACGGGAATTTTTGTCCAGCTTTCTATAACATTTGCAATATCTTGAACAGTAAGGTTTTGAATTTTCATTGATGAATTTATTTTGTCAATTTCTTCCATTAAACGACATTCTTCAGTTTTTAGATTAGCCGCTTTTTGATAATCTTCTGTTGAGTCAGTTGTAACAGCTTCATCTTTTTGGTCTTGAACTTCTTTTAATTTTTGACGTAGTAATTCAAGTTTATATAAATCTTTATTTTCTAGGTTGATTCTTGAACAAGCTTCATCTAAGATATCGATTGCTTTGTCTGGTAAAAATCTATCGTGAATATATTTTTCAGACATAATAACAGTTTGTTTAATTACATCTGTTGAAATTTTTACTTTGTGATAATCTTCATAATATTTTTTTATTCCATCTAATATTCCAATAGAATCATCAACTGTTGGTTCTTCTATTAAAACTTGTTGGAATCTACGTTCTAGAGCAGTATCTTTTTCGATATATTTACGATATTCCTTAATTGTTGTTGTACCAATAAGTTGAATTTGACCATTTGCTAAAGCAGGTTTTAAAATATTTGCGGCATTCATCGCTGAATCACCATCTCCGCCTGCACCAGCACCTATGATTGAATGGATTTCATCTATTACAAGAATAATATTTCCATATTGAATACAATCTCCAATAATTCCTTTCATTCTTGCCTCGAATTGACCCCTAAATTGAGTTCCTGCAACAACTGAAGTCATATCTAACAAATAAACTTCCTTGTTTAATAATTTAGCAGGCACATTTTTAGATGCAATTTTTAAAGCCAAAGCATTTGCAATTGCAGTCTTACCAACACCTGGTTCACCAATTAGGCAAGGGTTATTTTTAGAACGTCTATTTAAAATTTGAATAACTCTTTGAAGCTCTTTATCACGACCAATTACCATATCAAGTTCATTATTTTGAGCCTTAAAAGTAAGGTTGGTACCATAAGTGTCTAAAAATTTCTTTTTCTTATTTTTCTTTTTTTCAGGCTTAACTTTTTTCTTAATATTTCCATTACCATTTGAAGCTTGCTGAGTTTGTGCTTCTGGACCTCCAAAAATATTTCCAAATAACGAACCTAAAGGAATTGCACCAGCAAAAACTCTTGGTGCTTCATTTTCATCATCTTGCACGTCATCTTCTTCATTTATAGGAATAGCTCCAAGTTCAATACCATCAATAGAACCTAAATTTTCAGAAAGATTTTTAAATAATCCTTCTAATTGTTTATTCATTTGTTCAGATTGATTATTTATAATTGTTTGATTTTGTGCTTTTAATATTTCATCTGTATTAATTCCTAATTTTTTAGCACAATTTATACATAAACCTTCCATTTCTCTTTTTCCATCTGGAGTGATTTTACTAGAGAAGATAGAGGCTTGATTTTTGTTACACATTGAACATATCATTTTGTAAAATTCCTCATTTCTTTTTTAGATTTTTGTTTAGTGAAAAAGGCTTGATTTATAGTTTTTCACAAATTATATGATACCGTAAAAGAGGGAGAATGTCAAGTGATTTTTTTTGCAAATTGACCCATTGGGACCGGTTCTTTTTGGGACTAAATGGTAAAAGTGTACCCAAAAAGAACCGGTCCCAATGGGTCGCTGGCAACAAAAAAGAAAAATTTCATATAATTATTGCTATTTCCAAAAAGATATAATATAATGACAAAAAAAGAAGGAGGAAGATAAAATGGCAACATATATAATAATAGCAATAATAGCTTATGCGATAGGAAGCATAAATTTTTCAGTATTAATAAGCAAAAAGATGGCAGGATTTGATGTAAGAGAAAAGGGAAGCGGAAATGCTGGAACAACAAATATGTTACGTTCTGTTGGAAAAAAAGCAGCTGTAATTACACTTTTGTGTGATATTTTAAAAGGAGTAGTATCTATAGGAATAGCTTTAATTGCAGGAAATATTGTAAAAAATGTAGATAAAGCAGTACTTGTTCAAATAGCTGGAATATTAGTAGTTGTTGGTCATACTTTTCCAATTTTCTTTGAATTCAAAGGAGGAAAGGGAGTTGCAACATCACTTGGTGTAATAATGATGATAAATTGGAAAATAGGACTAATTTGTTTAGTATTTGCACTAGTTATAATGGCATTTAGCAGAATGGTATCAATGGGATCTGTTGGAGCTGCAATTTTATTCCCAGTTTTAACATTATTTATTAATACAAATTTTATTGTCCAAGCAAGTGGAATGAAATATTTTATATTTAGTGTTATACTAGCTGCAATGGTTATATTTAACCATAGAGCTAATATAAAAAGAATAGCAAATGGAACAGAAAATAAGTTAAGTTTCAAAAATACGAATAAATAATTTCGGGGGAAAATATTTATAAAATAATAAGTTTTTTTCGCGAAAGGAAACGGTCCCAATGGAAAAAGAAACGATCATTTTGCGAAAAGAAACGGTCCCAATGGGAAAAAAATACAGCAGAGGAAGGAAATAAAAAATGAAAAAAATAGCAATAATAGGAAGTGGAAGCTGGGGAGTAGCTTTAGCAATCCACTTGGCAAAAAATGGAAATAAGGTAAAAATATGGTCATTTGCACAAGATGAGGCAGATTTAATAAATAATGAAAAGAAATGTAAATTTTTACCTAATGTAGTAATTCCAGAAAATATTGAATGTACTACATCATTTAAGGATGCATTAAATGGAGCTGAACTTATTTTACAAGTTACTCCATCAAAGTTTACAAGAGATACTGTAAAACAATATAAACAGTATGTTGATGTAAAAAATCAACCAATAGTTGTATGTTCAAAAGGAATTGAAAAAGATACAGCAGATACTTTAGATGAAGTAGTATTAGAAGAAATTCCAGAAGCAAGAGTTGGAGCTTTATCTGGTCCAAGTCACGCAGAAGAAGTATCTATAGCTGTTCCAACAGTTTTAGTAATAGGTTCAAAAGATGAAGAAATAAAAGAAATAGTACAAGATGCATTTATGAACGAATATATGAGAATATATACATCAAATGATATAAAAGGTGTAGAATTAGGAGGAGCATTAAAAAATATAATAGCATTTTGTGCAGGTGTTGCAGCAGGAATTGGCTTTGGAGATAACACTTTTGCAGCACTAATTACAAGAGGATTAGTGGAAATTAGAAAACTTGGAGTAGCATTAGGCGGAGAAAAAGAAACATTTTATGGTTTAAGTGGCTTGGGGGATTTGATAGTAACTTGCTTAAGTGAACACTCGAGAAATAGAAGAGCTGGAGTTTTAATCGGTCAAGGAAAAACAATTGAGGAAGCTAAAAAAGAAGTCGGAATGGTTATAGAATCTATAGATAATATAGAAGTTGCTAAAAGACTAAGTGATGAACTAAATCTTGAACTTCCAATTTTAAATACTGTTTACGATATTTTATATAATAATTTGGAACCTAAAAAAGCGGTCGAAATGTTAATGACAAGAAAGAAAAAACAAGAGGACTAATTAAGTATAAAATAATTATATTAATACATAATATAAAAAGAAAGGATGATATATATGGAATTTTTTGACAAATTAACAAAAAAAGCATCAGAAACATACAAAGGAGCAGCAGAAAAAACAAGTAAATTAGCAAAAGAGGCAAAATTAAAATTAAAAATAAATGAAAATAAATCTAAAATAAATGATTTATATCAAGAAATAGGAAAAAAAGTTTATCAAAAACATACTGAAACAGGTGATGTTTGCATAAAAAAAGATTTAGAAGAAGAATGTGCAAAAATTGATATTTTATCTGCTGAAATAGAAAAATATCATAAAGAAATTTTAGATTTATCAGACTTAAAGAAATGCGTTAAATGTAATGAACCAATGGACAAAAATGCAAAGTTCTGCCCAAAATGTGGAGAAGAACAACCGGCAATAGAAGAAACACCGGCTATGGAAGTTGAAGTTGTAGATGATGGTAAAGAAGCTACAGAAGAAAAAGTTTCTGATAAAAATGAAGAAGAAAAGCCAGCAGAGCCAGTAAACACAAATCCTGTATGGGATGGAGAAAAGGCAGCTGAAGCGGAAAATGATGATGATAGCAAAACAGAATAGTATTTAAACTAATAGTGGGTTAGTAGGGATAGCGTTCAAAGAGATATTTTATAATTTCATTGGCATTGTACTCTGATATTTTTATAAATATATCTTTATCCAAACTAATCCACATTTTTATGTCAAAATTTTCTTGATTATCAATATATGCAGCGATTAGGTCTGTAATTTCTATGGGATTTTCATATTTTTTTTGCCATCTTAGATTTTTGTCTATTTCAAGATTAGTGTCATAATATTCACTTAAAAATTCGTTTAATTCGCCAGGTTTATGGCTTTGTAATTTTACTATTGCGTGCATTTTATACCTCCATTTTAGTTTTATTATTTGAAGAAAAGATAAAATTATACATTATTATTGGTACAATTTTGATAGTGAAAAAAAACAAATGTAAAAAAATTTGGGGCAAGAAAATAGCAAAAAATATTGCTATTTTCGTATTTTTTTAGTACAATAAAACAAGTAAAAAGGAAGAGGTGGTAATTACAAATGAATTTAAAAATGCCATATGGAATAAGTAATTATGAAAAAATAGTAAATGATGGATATTACTATGTTGATAAAACTATGTATATAGAAAAATTAGAAAATTTACCAGAAACAAGCATAATGTTTTTACGCCCAAGGAAATTTGGAAAAACACTATTTACAAGTGTGCTAGAATATTATTATGATAAAAACCAAATAGATAAATTTGAAAAATTATATGGAAAAACATATATAGGAAAAAATCCAACAAAATCAAAAAACAGTTACTCAATATTAAGATTTAATTTTTCAGGAATAGACACAAGTTCAGAAGAAGCAACAATAAAAGGATTTAAGAATGAAGTTGCTTCATCAATAGAAGTATTTAAATGTAGATATGATGTAGACTTTTATGTAAATAAGGAAGATGACGCTGAAAATATTTTAAATAATTTATTTAAAGCATTTTATGTTCAAAAGGCACAAGAAAAAATATATGTAATAATAGATGAATATGACCATTTTGCAAATGAGTTATTAGGATTTAATCCAGAACAGTTTAGAGCACTTGTTTCAAAGAACGGAAAAGTAAGAAAATGGTACGAAATATTGAAAAAAGGGACAGAAACAGTAGTAGACAGAATATTTATAACCGGAGTAGCGCCTATAACATTAGATAGTTTGACAAGTGGATTTAATATAGGAACAGATATAACACAAGATGTAAGATTTAATGAAATGATGGGTTTTACTAAAAATGAATTGATAAAAATTTTAAATAGCCAAGATATATTAAAAGAAGAGCAAGAACAAATATTACCTATAATGAAAGAAAATTATGATGGATATAAATTCAGTTTAGAAGCCAAAAATCAAATATATAATTCAAATATGTGTTTATATTTTTTAAATAGATATATTGAATTCGGAAAAATACCAACTAAATTAATAGACGTGAACATAGCAAGTGATTACAGCAAAATTGGAAAAATGCTAGGTTTATGTAAAGGAGAAAATAGACTGGAAATATTAAGGAAAACAGTACAAGGTGAACCGATAAATAATAATATAGTAGAAAAATTTAATCCAGCAATAGAATTTAATGAAACAGATATGATATCAATGCTATACTACCTTGGATATTTAACAATATTTGGAGAAGATTTAGGAATGCCAGAGCTTACAATACCAAATAAGGTAATGAAAGAAATATATGCAGATTATTTTATGCAATTAATGAACCAAGAGGCGGATTTTAGAATAGATAATACACGAAATCAAGAAATATTAAGAGAAATTGCAAGAGAAGGTAAAATAGACAAAATGGTAGAAACATTAAGAATATATTTAAACAATCTATCTAATCGTGACCTAATAAAGTTTGATGAGAAATATATTAAATTAATATTTTACTGTATAGCAATGACAATGCCAATATATTCTACAAAATCTGAAATGGAAGTAAATAGAAATTATCCAGATATATTGCTAGTTCCAAGAGATAGAACAAAAGGATATAAAGCAATAATGGTAGAGTTTAAATATTTGAAAAAAGGAGATATTGCAAAATTAGAAGATAAGCAAAAAGAGGCAAGAGAGCAAATTGGAAGGTATAGCGAGTTTGAAGATATAAAAGATATTGAAGGACTAAGAAAATATACAATAGTTGTTGCAGGGAATGAACTTTATGTAGAAGAAATTTAAAGGAAGAAGTTAATGACATAATTTAGGTGTTTTATAGACTTAAATTTGCCATTAACTTCTTTTTGAGGTTTTTATTTTTTAATATTGAATGAAATATTGGAGGATTTGTTACAATATAAATTAGTAAAAGTAAGTATAAAAATAAAAACAATTTGAATATGAAGTGATAAAACTACATAAAATAAGCTATTGTTACAAAAATCTTATATTTATATTACATTTGATTAAAATGTTGAACAAAGTAAACTATGATGGTAAAATTAAGACAGATACAAAATAGTACACAAAAATAGGAGGATATCAGATGAAAAGGAATGTAAATAACAAGGGAATTACATTAATTGCACTTGTAGTAACAATAATAGTTTTACTCATTTTAGCAGGTGTTAGTATAAGTATGTTGACAGGGGAGAATGGGATATTAAATAGAGCTGGGGAAGCGAAAGAGAAAACAACACTTAGTCAGAAGAAAGAAACAACGGATTTAGCTAATATGGAAGAAATAATAAGTAATGGCATTGAGGGAAAATATTTAGACAAAGTAACTGATAATAACCCAGGGATATTGGAAAAAGAAAGCGAGAATGTTTACATCATAAATAGCATTGAAGATTTAGTTTTTTTCTCATATGATGTAAAAAATGGTAATACCTATGAAGGAAACATGGTAAAATTAGGGACTGACTTAAATTTTAATTCAGATAATTCCTATGTAGATGCATTTAGAACAGACTATGGAAAGTATGGTTATAATGGAGAATTGAAAATTTTATTAACAAGTGGAGAAGGTTTTTTATCAATTGGAACAATAGAAAACACGAAAGAGAATTGCTTTGCAGGAACATTTGATGGTAACAACTATGAAATAAAAAATTTATATATAAATAAAAGTGCAAATGAAGGAGTAAAAAGAATTGGTTTATTTGGAACTAATATTGGAATCATAAAAAATATTAAATTAGTTGATATAAATATAAAAGCCGAGTGTATTTCGGCCAGTATTGGTGGCATTACAGGAATAAATTACGGAAGCATAAGCAACTGTGTAAGTAGTGGAAATTTATATTTAAAAGGAACTGGATATTTACTTTGTGCAGGTGTAGCAGGTGCAATGAGAGAAAATGGAAATATCGAAAATTGTGGAAATAGTGCAAAAATTATATGTGAAAATAATGCTACAGATGGTCAAGCGGTTGGAGCAGGAATTGTCGGAAGTTGTAATAATAATGCTTCAAGTACTGATTTGACACCATATATTAAAGGGTGTTACAATACAGGAAAAATAAATGCTAGATCTGAAATAGATGTTTTGGCGGGTGGAATTACAACATATATAACTAGATGTGACGTTATAAATTGTTATAATAGTGGAGAAATAAATGCCACAGGTAACAAGGACGTAAGAATAGGTGGAATAATATCAGCAGGGGACAATTCCCAACATACTGTAAAAAATTTATATAATACTGGAAAGATTGTGTATAATGGTACAACAACTGATGAAAAAGCAAGCTTAGGAGGAATTATAGGACAAAATTATAATACACATATTATGAATGTTGCGAATTTAGGAGAAATTTATATAAACAATACAACTACGCAAATAAAAATAGGAGGAATTGCAGGGGGAGCGACATTTGGAGATATTGACAATGGATATAATTTAGGTAAAATAATTGTAGACCAAGAAACGAAAAACGAAAAAATAGGTAGTTTGGTTGGAATAAAATGGAATTCAGTATATAACAAATGCTTTTATTTAAATGAAACATATTCTAAAGGAATTGGAAAATTGGCAACATCAGAAGAAAAAGAAGAAGGCATTACAAAATTAATAAATAAAGAGGATTTTCCTGATCTTTTGGAAATAATAAATGATGATGATAAGTTTAAAAACGATAACAATAACATCAATAATGGATATCCAGTATTATTTTGGCAGTAGATAACTGTGAGATTTTAGGACTTTTTGTATTATACTTTATAGATAGAAAAAAGGCACAAAAGCTATAATTAAGCTTTTGTGCCTAAAAAAGTTAAAAAGCCTTATTCAGTTCTTTACAATGTACTAAATTGCTCCTTCGTCGCAATGGAACTAATAATGCGGTAATATTAAAAAAATAGATAACCTCCTGTATAATGTAATTATGTAACTTAAGACTGCAAATATATTATATAGGAGGTATTTTGAATGACAAATAATCAAATACTTAAAAAGTTGAGTCAAGACATAAAGATGAAAAATTTCTCACATTATACATATGATTCATATATGAGAAAAATAAAAGAAATGATAGAATATTTCAATAAATCATCAGAACAGGTAATAATAGAAAAGCTAAGGGATTATTTATATAAACATTTATTGAAAGAAAACTAGCAGATAAAAGTGTAAATTATTATAACAGCATAATAATATGAGTTGAAGGCTTTGAATGGCATTTTAGGAGAAAAATTTAAAAAGGGGAAAGCCGATATAAACAATGGATATCCAATATTGAGTAAGCATATTGTAGATACAGATAAACAAGCTAAAGAAAAATTTGAAATTCTAATGAAACAAATGCTAGATAAAAAAAATATTGATGAAAACTTGAAGAATACCAATCCATTAAAATGGATTGGACTTATGAATAATTATAAATATTCTGCTGAAGAATTAATTTATAGTTAGATATTTTACTCGACTTTTACAAACGATTGTTTTACTCTATACAAAGAATTTACAGAGATTGGAAGTGGTATTATGAGTAAAGAACTTATACAAACACAAATGAATGTAAACAATAGACAAGTAAGAGTTAAGAGAGTAGATAATATAGATTATATTTCTTTAACAGATTTAGCAAAATATCAAAATGAAAATGATCCATCTGGAGTTATCAGAAATTGGATGTCAAATAAAAATTCATTTGATTTTTATAACCTTTGGGAAGAATTGCATAATGAAAATTTTAATTCCGTGGAATCACACAGAATTAAAATTGACGAAGTTGGTTAAATGTAGAATTTAAATTATATTTAATTACAGAATTTGAACGATTAAAACAAAACGAAAGTTATCAAAATAAAATAGAATGGTCTGTAAGACGAGAACTTGCAAAAACAAATTACAGAATACATACTGATAGTATAAAAGAAAAAACAAAATTTTCCAAAACCATTTGCAAAATCCCAAAAATATGCTATAATAAACAAAGCAAATTGATTAGTCGCTGGCAAAACTCGAAAGGGTTTGCGAGAGGAAAGTCCGGGCTCCAAAGAGCAATGATGCTAGATAACGTCTAGTGAGGGAAACCTTAAGGAAAGTGCAACAGAAAATAACCGCTATTAGTTTTGAGCAAGAAAATTAATAAAATTTTTAACGCTCGTGTTAAAATAATAGTAAGGATGAAAAGGCGAGGTAAGAGCTCACCGGCTATAAGGTGACTTATGGCGTCAGTGTAAACCCCATCTGGAGCAACACCTAAAATGGATATTTAAACACCTGCTCGGTGGTCCAAACTTGCGTGGCTTGAGCTATATAGCAATATATAGACTAGATAAATGACTAATTTAAAAGACAGAACCCGGCTTACAGATTTGCGCTAAAATATATAAATTAAAAGAGATTGAAAAGTAAGGCATAAAATAATTATACAATCTCAATCGAAATGTTTAAAATAATAAAAAATGTAAAGAATAATATTAAAACTTCTAAAAGAGGTGATAATATTGTTCTTTTTTTATTTAAGTCTAGGACTATTAATAATTCTAACAATACTAATAGTATTTACGACCATACAAATACATATAGAAAATATAAGATTAGAAATTCCAAAAAAGAATGGAAGAAATATAAATAAAAAGTATAAAATAACAATTAAATTATATATATTCGAAAAAATTAGTTATTTCAAATTAGATATAACAAAATACAAAATGGAAAAAAGAGTAATTAGAAAAAACATAGAAAAACTAAAGAGAAAAATCGAAAAAGATAAAAATAATTTTGATATGAAGCAAATATCAAAATTAAGGAAAATGAATATAAAAATCAAAAAGATAGATTTAAAAATGGTTTTAGGAACAGAGGATACTGCACAAAATGCAATCATAGTTGGGACAATATCAAGCATAATAGCAATAATAATGGGGGTGCTTTCAGAAAAAAAGATTTTAGCTATAGGAGAAGGAAAAGAAAATCAAATCAATTGGAAAATTATACCATTATATCAAAATAGAAATTTATTGAATATTGATTTAAACTGTATAATTAGTTTTAAATTGATACATATTATTAATGCAATTTGAAAGGAGGAATAGTATGTCAGAACATCCAATAGAAGGCCTAATGCTAACAGCTATGAATAGCATAAAGGATATGGTAGATGTAAATACCATAATCGGCGAGCCAATACAGGCGTCAAATAATACGGTTATAATACCGATTTCAAAAGTATCATTTGGATTTGCGGCAGGGGGAAGTGAGTTTAAGGGCGAAACAATAGATGAATATAATAAAAAAGATAAAGATGAGCAAATTCAATATAGATTACCATTTGGAGGTGGAGCAGGTGCACGGGGTTTCTATAAATCCGATTGCTTTTTTAGTTGTACAATCAAATGTTGTAAAACTTTTACCAGTTGATCACGATAATACTTTTGATAAGATTTTGGATTATGTACCAGATTTGATGGAAAAATTAAATTGTTTGATGAATAAATGTTTACAAAATAAGAAAGATGAGCAAGAATAGATGTTATTCTTGCTCAAAATATGCACAATTTGAATTAGAAGAATTTTTCTTATTTGAAGTAGTTTGCTCACAAGTGCATTCTCCATTTTTTTGATATTTACAGTTTTCAGTGCAAGCTATCATTTAATGTTTCCTCCTAACATAAAAATAGTATTTGTAAAAAAGACATAAATATACATAATTCTAGATTATTTATATAAGAGGATGGGCTATTTTTGGGGAAATGTTTAGGCAACTAGCAGGAAGAACTAATTTTCCTGAAAGTATTTACAAAAATGTTTCACACTGCAATTCTCACATAAAGGTTTTTGAGCTTTACAAGTATATCTTCCGATGCCAAATAAATAAATGATTAACATCTTTATAATCTTTTTCATCAATTTGTTTTAGTAAATCCTGTTCAATTTTAGAAGGATCCTTTTCATTAGATAAGCCAATTCTATTAGAAATTCTTTTGCAATGTGTATCAACAGCAATTCCGCTTGGCTTCACCAAAAACTTCAAGCATAATAACATTAGCACTTTTTCTACCAACACCTGCTAAAGTTACTAAATCCTCCATATTTGAAGGAACCTCACCGCCAAAGTTTTCTAAAATTTGATTTGCACATTTTTTTATGTTTTTAGCCTTATTTTTATAAAATCCACAAGGATGAATTAAAGTTTCTAATTCCTCTAAATCACAATTTGCAAAATCTTCAATAGTTTTATATTTTTGAAAAAGGGCAGGAGTTGTTAAATTTACTCTTTCATCAGTACACTGGGCAGATAAACATACTGCCACAACTAGCTGAAATGGAGTTGTAAAATCTAAGCTACATTTTGCATCAGGATATGTTTTTCTTAAAGTATCTATTAATTTATTTATATCATTTTTCTTCATAAATTTAAGTCCTTTCATTAAATATTGGGTACAATTAAATTATATAAGGAAAGGTCAAATTTGTCAAAAGGTAACAATAAACTACAAAAAACATATAATAATACTAAAAGAGTTGGAGGTAATTGTATGAAAGGATTTTTGAAAAAAACGTGTGGGGTATGTTTAATCGGATTAGGAATTGGTATATTAATGGTTCTATTACTTCCAATAACAGGATGGTTAATTATAATTGGGCTTGCTGTTGTGGCAATAGGCTTTATATGGCTTGCTTGTTGAGAAGGAGGTACATAAAATGACAATTGTTGTTAAAAAAGTTCCAAAGGCTTTTAGGGGAATTGTAAAGTTTTTGTTTAGAATAAAAGAGTGATTTCGAAATGGGGACGGTTCCTTTTTAAAAAAGGAACCGTCCCCATTTCGAAATTGTCCCCCAATACGAAAAAATTCGCAAAAAACAGTTGACGAAATTCTAAAAAAATGATATAAATATAAAGTAAAGTTTTAACGGCCCCTTGGTCAAGCGGTTAAGACGTGGCCCTCTCAAGGCCAAATCATGGGTTCGATTCCCGTAGGGGTCACCAAAATAAGTAGCATTTGAGTAGAAAGGACTAAAAACCTATTCTACTTTTATTATTTTTATAGAGATATATTTAAAAAATCTAGAAAAATAGGAGTTATTAAAAATGGAAGAAGAAAAAGAAAATAATAAAATAATAAGAAAAAAAATATTTGAAAATATAATAATTGCAATTGCGATGATGATATATTTCATTATAATAAACTTCTCATATTTGAGAATGGAAGAAAGCATATTATTACAAGGAATAAAAATTGCGAGTATAGTAATATTATTTTTTAGTATAATAATATTTGAGGTAGCATATAGAAAAGACAGTGGAAGAATTGCAATAAATGGAATTGAGGTATTAGTTCTTGCTATACATACATTAACAATATGGACAGTTATAAATAGATTTAAAATAGAATTTGATACTTATGTACTAATTTCAACATACACGTTTGCAATATACTATATATTAAAATCAATAATCATATATACAATAGAGAAAAAGAAATATTTAGATAGTTTAAGTGATATTCACGAGATAGTTAGTAACGAACCAATAAAAAAAGAAGCAAAAAAGAGAAAAAACAAAGAAAATGACTAAAAAAGCTTATTTTCACTAGACTTTATTACAAAAATGTGATAAAATAAATACAATTTTTAGATGGGAGGAATAAACTATGAAATTAGTAAATATAGGTTTTGGAAATACAGTTGCAGCAGACAAAATAGTAGCCATAGTGAGTCCTGATTCGGCTCCAATAAAAAGAATGGTACAAGAGGCAAAAGATAATGGAACAGCAATAGATGCAACATTTGGAAGAAAAACAAGAGCTGTGCTTATAATGGATTCTGACCACATTGTATTATCAGCAGTACAAGCAGAGACAGTAGCTGATAGAATTGATAAAGAAAGGAATGATAATTATGATGGTAAAGCCAACAGTTAAAGAGCTTTTAGAACATGCAGAAAATAGATTTGCATTAGTAATTGCAACATCAAGAAGAGCAAGACAAATAGCAGATGGAGATAAAAAATTAACAGATGTAGAGGAAGAATCACCTGTAACACTTGCTGCAAACGAGATAAATGAAGGAAAAGTACAAATATATAAAGCAGATGAGGAAGAATATGATGATGAAAACGAAGATGTTTCATTATTAGAAAATAGCGAAGCTGAAGAGGTAGAAGAAAAAGAATAAAAGGAGAATTTAAAATGATAGTTATATTATCTGGAGTAGCAGGAGCGGGAAAAGATACAATAAAAAAAGAAATCATAAAAAGAATGAACTTTGTAGAAACATTACCATCATATACATCAAGACCACAAAGAGAAGGTGATATCCCAGGTCAAACATATATATTTGTTACAAAAACAGAATTTGAGGAAATGATAGAAAGAAAAGAATTTTACGAATATGATATACATCATAATAATTATTATGCGGTACCAAGAAAACTTTTAAATGAAAAAATAGAACAAGGAAAAGTAATAATAAAAGATGTAGATGTAAATGGTACACAAAATTTGGTAAATTTATTAGGGCAAGATACAAAAATAGTAACAATATTTTTAAGAGTTCCAAAAGATGAATTAGAGAGAAGATTAAAAGAGAGAATAGAAAAACCATCTCCAGAAGAAATAACTTTAAGATTAAATAGGTTTGATTATGAAGAATCAAAAATAGGATTATATGATTATGTATTAAAAAATAATGATTTAGAAAAAACAGTTCAAATAATAATGACTATAATAGAAAATGAACTAAAACTTGAAAATCCAGAATTTTAGAAAAAAGCTGAAATATGTAAGTATTTCAGCTTTTAACAATAAAGGAGTTGGGGAAAAATGATAGAACTACTACAAAAATGCGAAATATGTCCACATAAATGCAAAATAGATAGAACTAAAAATCAAGTTGGAAGATGTAAATCAAAAGATACTGTAAAGGTAGCCCTTGCTTCAATTCATAACTTTGAGGAACCTTGTATAAGTGGAAGGAACGGCTCAGGTACAGTATTTTTTTCTAATTGCAATTTATCGTGCGAATTTTGTCAAAATTATGAAATAAGTCAACAAGGATTAGGAAAAGAAATATCAATAGAAAGATTAGCGGAGATTTTTATAGAACAACAATCACGAGGTGCAGATAATATAAATTTGGTATCACCAACAAGTTATGCTGTGCAGATAATAGAAGCAATAAAAATAGCTAAAAATAATGGTTTAAAAATTCCAATAATTTATAATACTAATGGATATGAAAATATAGAAACATTAAAATTATTAGAGGGATATATAGACATCTATTTACCAGATTTAAAATATGCGGAAAATGATCTGGCAAAAAAATATTCAAAAATAGAAAATTATTTTGAAATTGCAACATCTGCCATAAAGGAAATGTATAGACAAGTTGGAAAAAATGAATATGACGAAAATGGAATAATAAAAGCAGGAATAATAATCAGACATTTAATACTTCCGAACCATACAGAAAATAGCAAAAAAGTTCTAAAATGGATAGCCGAAAATATGCCTAAAAATATAACTGTAAGTGTTATGGCACAATATTTTCCAACATATAAGGCTAAAGAAATTAAAGACATAAATAGAAAAATAACAAAATATGAATATCAAAAAATAGAGAACTATTTATACTCATTAGATTTAGAAAATGGATACATACAAGAAATGGGTAATAATGAGGAAATATATGTACCGAAATGGGAAATAAATGTATAAATGTAATAAAAATGTAATAATAGTGTAATCAAAAAGTAATAATGAAAATTTGAGATATGTATTGATTAATTTTATGTTTTGTAGTATAAAAGATATAGAGTATTTAGAAAAATACAAAGGAGGAAGAAAATGGCTGAATTCAATCGTAATCAAAATGGAGTTTTTGGTGAAGTAAAATTTGAAGGAAATAATAATGTTACAGAAAATACATCTTATTTCGAAGGAACAATACCAGGAGCAAACTTAGCAAATGAACAAAACAATGGTAAACAAAGCGAACAAGCAGGAAACATATTTGGTAGCTTTGGAATATCAGATAACGGTGTAGATTTCCAACCAATCGGTAGAGAAAAAGCAATTACAAAACAAGGACTTTGGTCAAAAGTAAAAGCATTCTTATTCCAAGAAATTGACTTAAATGCACCAATAAAAGTAGAATTAACTCCATATCAACAAAAAGTTGAAGATGAAATTAATGAATTTTTACATCAAGAAATCACTTTTAAAGGAATTGCAAACTTCTTTAAAGGAAACAAATAAAAAACGCATACACATAGTTGTATGTGTTTTTTTATGATTGGGAATGTCCCATTGGGACCGGTTCTTTTTGGGGCAATTTTTGAAATGGGGACGGTTCCTTTTTCAAAAAAGAACCGTCCCCGTTTCAAA